>SWCH01000613.1_pt1 | contig 144897 bp, 119 predicted proteins | sample 4690051 | NCBI WGS metagenome assembly SWCH01 (sample SAMN10267282, study PRJNA491770) | bioreactor metagenome | isolation source: DHS bioreactor inoculated with | place: Japan: off Shimokita Peninsula
TGATTTCTATTTTCACCTTCTACATATCTTAACATGTAAACAACCCCTTTCTTTTACTTGTATTATATCATTAATTCGTTGATATTTCAATGATTAGGAGTTCTTTTGTGTGGGTTTAAGGGGTTGTTTTTACGCAGTCTGCTGTCCCCTATGTCCTACCCTATGTCCCGAGCATCACACATCCTTACGACGCATTTTCCTCATATTTTGCAACTACTTAATTATAAGTTAAAAATTATATTTAACATCATATATCTCTAGTTTATACCATGTAAAAACACCTTCATCCAATACCCATGAAATGTCAGCTTTTGTAGGTATCTTCAAACCATCGACTATCCTATTTTCTTTGATTTCACCAATACACTCTACCAAAGGTGCATTTTTATCAGTATCCTTATATCTAAAGGCACTAGTTTTAATCACATCACCATCTTCATCAAAATGAAATGTTACGGATCCTGGAGTACCATTGTAGGTCATAGTTGCCTTAGCAGAATGCTCATCAATACTTTCCCAAGTAATGTATTCGCTTATGGCTGCAGATGGATACCACATTAATTCCATTAAATATCTTTGTAGTGTTGATTGGTCTGCTTTTTCATTACCTTCCACATTGACCACGGGAATAAGTGTGGCAATTTTGATTTGCATACTACCTTCTCCATCTATAAAAATATCTCTTCCCGTAACGTTTACTAGAGGTATCATAGACATATTTACTTTCCAAATAAACCCTGGCTTATGGGTAGTTATATATTGTTCAGCTTCTGATTTAGTCCATTTCTTCTGATCTGGCTTTAATTTCATCATCCCTGATTGTTTTAAATACATTGTGATGATTCGCTTTTGTCCTACAATACCACTATTCTTTAACCAACGCTGTACCGGTGAAGGTAAAGTTTCAATCATCTGTTCTGTAATAACTGTATTTTCTGTCGTGATCTTTTGAGATAGTAGAGTATTTATTTCTCCATCTACTTGAATATTCCATCTCCACACTGCAAATCCAGAGATAATTGCTATAAGGATAATAATATTAAGTAAAGTTCCAAATTTTGCATCCTTCCATATGGAAATGATCAGTATTTGAGAAACAATTACAGCCATAATTCCAGGAATCCACCACCACTCCTTTCGTAAAAGTATAAGAACTGCTACTGCTAGAAATAAAATACCTGTAAGTAGCCATATAATACCCATTGACTTAGATATAGCTGAAAGTTGGTTCAACTCCACTAGACCATGCCCTTTAAAAAAAACCATCAAGTGAACAATTCCGTGAATAATCATTATAAACAAGAAAACTATTTTAATCATATTGCCCTCCCACTACTAATTTTACAATTTATTATTTTTTAAGACTCCCACTTCTATAAGTGGGAGTCTTAAAAAATAATCAAAAACTTTCCACATTCTTGTCTGTTTGAGGTTTAGTTTTAATCACAAAAATAAAGTAATAATACTTTATTGCCACTAAGAGCAATAACCCTATTCTTATGTAAAAACTCTTTAAAATTACAAAAGGGAATGCTATCATAAAATCTGCTAACAATAATATCTTTATTTTTCTTTTCATTGTCATAGATCTATCTCTTACGAAGTCTTCTGCATAATTTTTATAAATTTTAGTACCTTTTAACCATCTATCAAATTTGTCAGAACCCTTTGCAAAAAAAACTGAAGCGAGAATCAAAAAAGGTGTTGTTGGCAAAATTGGTAAAATTACTCCAACAACGCCTATTGCTGTCAATATAAGTCCCATTAAAACATAAAGTATTTTTCTTATTTTCATTTTTTCCCCTCATTTGTCATATCTTTATTATTAATATTATAAAAAATAGATAGTCTACACATAAAATGTAGTCTACCTATTTTTATTTACTTTAATTCTTCTATAATCAATTCCCCTACTTCTTTTGTACCTACTGATTTCATTCCCTCACTCATTATATCACCTGTTCTATAACCTTGTTTTAACACCTCTTGTACAGCATTTTCTATAGATTGTGCTTCTTTTTCCAATCCAAAGGTGTATCTTAGCATCATAGCAGCAGATATTATTGTAGCTATTGGGTTTGCCATGTTTTTTCCTGCTATGTCAGGGGCTGAACCGTGAATTGGTTCATACATGCCTTTATTTCCTTCTCCTAGACTTGCTGATGGGAGCATTCCTATAGAGCCTGTAATCATACTTGCCTCATCAGAAAGTATATCTCCAAACATATTATTAGTAACAATTACATCAAACTGTTTTGGGTCTCTAACTAACTGCATAGCTGCATTGTCAACATACATATGACTTAACTCTACATCAGGAAATTCCTTAGACAATTCCTCCATAACAGATCTCCATAGTCTGGAGCTCTCTAAGATATTTGCCTTATCAACACTACAAAGCTTTTTACCCCTTTGCTGTGCTATTTTAAAGCCTGTCCTTCCAATTCTCTCTATTTCCTTTTGACTATATACTTCAATATCAAAGGCCTCAGGTCCATTTTCCCCTTCTCTTCTGCCTCTTTCACCGAAGTATATTCCTCCTGTCAATTCCCTAACAACACTTATATCTATTCCATCTCCTACTATCTCAGGCTTGAGTGGACAGGCACTTTGAAGTTCCTTATATAAAATAGCAGGACGAAGGTTTGCATATAATCCTAATCCTTTTCTTAATCCTAATAATGCTTTTTCAGGTCTTAATTCCCCTGGAAGAGTATCCCATTTAGGACCTCCCACTGCACCTAATAGTACAGCATCATTTTCCCTACACACTTCTAAAGTTTTATCTGGTAGAGGGACTCCTTCTACATCATAAGCACATCCCCCTGCCAATACTTCTGTAAAATTAAAACTATGTCCATAAAGTTTTTCTATTTTTTTTAGAACCTTTACTGTCTCTCCTATAACCTCTGGACCTATACCATCTCCAGGTATAACTGCAATTTTACAATCCATTTTTATCCCCCTCAACTACTTTGCTTTTTTAGATATATAATTTAATAGTCCATCTGCTGCTACTATCTCTTGCATAAATTCTGGTAATGGTTCAGCTTGATACTTTTCATCCTTTGTTACATTATATATAGCGCCTGTAGATAAGTTTATTTCTATTTCATCACCATTTTCTATACCTTCAGCCGCTTCCTCACACTCAAGAATAGGGAGGCCGATATTGAAAGAATTTCTATAAAAAATTCTAGCAAAGGTCTTTGCTATAACACATGATATCCCTGATGCTTTTATAGCTATAGGAGCATGCTCTCTTGAAGAACCACATCCAAAATTCTTATCTGCAACAATAAAGTCGCCCTTTTTAACATTTTTTTCGAAATCTTCATCTATATCTTCCATACAATGCTTTGCTAATTCATCAGGATCTGCTGTATTCAAATATCTTGCCGGGATTATTACATCTGTATCTACATTATCTCCATATTTAAAAGCTCTGCCTTTATTAGTCATATTAAACCTCCTACTTTACCTCTTCTGGATTTGTTATTTTTCCTGTTAGTGCAGATGCTGCAGCTACAGCAGGGCTACATAAATACACCTCAGATTCAGGATGACCCATTCTTCCAACAAAATTTCTATTAGTTGTTGCCAATGCTCTTTCCCCTTTTGCTAAAATTCCCATATGCCCTCCTAGGCATGGTCCACAAGTTGGGGTACTTACTACCGCTCCAGCCTTAACAAAAATTTCTATTAATCCTTCTTGAAGGGCTTGAAGATATATTTTTTGAGTAGCAGGGAATAATATTACCCTTATTCTTCTGTCCACTGTCTTATCCTTTAATATTTTAGCTGCAACTCTTAAATCCTCTATTCTTCCATTAGTACATGATCCTATAACAACCTGATCTATAGCTACATCTCCTACATTATCTATTGTTCTAGTATTTTCAGGTAAATGAGGGAATGCTACAGTTGGACGAATAGTACTTAGGTCTATTTCATATACTTCATCATACTCAGCATCATTATCAGCAGAGAAAACTTGATATTCTTTAGTTGAATGGTCTTTTACATATTCTAATGTTGTTTCATCAACTGGGAAAATACCGTTTTTAGCTCCTGCTTCTATTGCCATATTTGCCATACTAAATCTATCATCCATTGATAAATTTTTTACTCCTTCACCAGTAAACTCCATTGATTTATAAAGTGCACCATCTACACCTATCATACCTATAATATGAAGTATAACATCTTTACCACTTACCCATGGAGATAGCTTTTCATTTAATTTAAATTGAATAGCAGAAGGTACTTTAAACCAAGCATTCCCTGTTGCCATTCCAGCAGCCATATCTGTACTGCCTATACCTGTGGAAAATGCTCCTAAAGCTCCATAGGTGCATGTATGGGAGTCTGCTCCAATAACCACATCTCCTGGTACAACTAAACCTTTTTCAGGTAAAAGAGCATGTTCAATACCCATTTCTCCAATTTCAAAATAATTTTTTATTTCTTTCTCATAGGCAAATTCTCTCATAACCTTACAATGCTCTGCTGACTTAATATCCTTATTTGGAGTAAAGTGATCAGGAACTAAGGCTATCTTATTTTTATCAAAAACTTGGTCTGCCCCCATCTTTACATATTCCTTAATTGCTACTGGTCCTGTAACATCATTACCTAAAACTAAGTCTAGCTTAGCTTCTATAAACTGTCCTGCTTTAACATATTCCAGCCCTGCATGGGAGGCTAGTATCTTTTGAGTCATTGTCATTCCCATAGTTTATCTTCCCCTCTTTATTATTTTCATTATCGCTAATTAACTTATATTCTATTGAGTCCACTAGCGCTATTAAACTAGCTTTAATAATATTAGTAGAAACACCTACTGTACTCCATGAATTTTTACCATCACTTGATTCAATAAGAACCCTTACATTTGCTCCAGTAGCTTCTTCTGCATCAAGGACCCTTACCTTATAATCAGTTAAGTATACCTCTTTTAGGGAAGGATAAAATACTTCCAGTGCCTTTCTCAATGCTTTGTCTACAGCATTAACTGGACCATTTCCCTCAGCAGCAGTCATTTCTTCTTTTTCATCTACTTTAATTTTTATAAGTACTGATGAACTAGAATCCTCATCTCTTGATGGCTCTTCTTCTATTATTTTAAAATAATTAACCTTAAAGAAAGGCTTGTATTTTCCAAGCTGTTTTCTTATCAAAAGTTCAAAAGACGCCTCTGCTCCTTCAAATTGATACCCTTTATTTTCCATAGTCTTCAATTCATCTGTAATCTTCTGAGTTTCCGCTGAATTTTTAGTGATTTCTTTATCAATCTTTTGAATTTTAGTTAATACAGTATTTTTTCCAGATACCTCAGACATTAAAAATCTTCTATTATTTCCTACATTCTCTGGTGAAATATGTTCAAAAGAACGAGGTACTTTGCACACTCCATCAATATGCATCCCTCCTTTATGAGCAAATGCATTATTTCCCACATAAGGTGATCTTTCATCTAAGGTGATATTGGAAATCTCTCCTATAAACCTTGCTGTAGACATTAAATTTACCAATTGATCATCTTTAATACATGAGATCTGTTTTTTTAGTTGGAGATTAGGAATAATTGTTGAAAGATTAGTATTCCCACATCTTTCACCATATCCTATATAAGTTCCTTGTATATGAACTGCACCAGCCTCTACTGCCATTATACTATTAGCCACAGCCATTCCGCAATCATTATGACAGTGAACTCCTACCTTTATCGGGAAACTTTTTACTACTTTCTCAGTTATTTTAAATACTTCATCTGGAAATGCTCCCCCATTTGTATCACATAGTACAAGACAATCCGCTCCCCCAGATACAGCAGCCTTTAATGCCTTTAAGGCATATTCTGGATTATTTTTATATCCATCGAAAAAGTGCTCTGCATCGAAGATAACTTCCTTTTGATTTGTTTTAAAAAATCTAATAGTCTCCTCAATCATTGATAAATTTTCTTCTAAACCTGTTTTTATTATATCAGTAACATGAAGGTCCCATGTTTTACCAAATATTGCTACACTTGGAGTTTCTGCCTCTAATAAAGATTTCACATTACTGTCTTCATCAACTGATATCCCTTTTCTTCTGGTGCTTCCAAAGGCAACTAATATTGTGTTTTCTAAATTTATTTTTTTAACTTTTTTAAAAAACTGATGATCTTTAATATTAGATCCGGGATTTCCTGCTTCTACATAAGAAACCCCTAGTTTATCTAAGGCTTTAACAATTTTTAATTTATCTTCAACAGAAAATGAAATGCCCCCTGCTTGAGCTCCATCTCGTAGTGAAGAATCAAATATTTCAACCTTTTTAACCATAGGATTCCCCTCCTAATAGAATTTTTAATGGAGAGGTTTATTTACAAAATCCCCTGATCTCCACTATTTTTCTTCCCATAATATATCTTTATATAATATTTACTCAAAAACCATCTTATCTATAGGCATTCCCGCAGGCACCATAGGAAATACGTTAAGATCCTTAGATATTACGCATTCAATTATAGTAGATTTTTGACCTTTTAATGCTTTTTCTATAGCTACTTTTAATTCTTTTATATTTGTCACTCTATCTCCATTTAAACCATAGGCTTCACAAAGCTTCATATAATCTACTTCATTTCCTATGTCAGTTTCAGAGTACCTTTTTTCACAAAACATACCCTGCCACTGTCTAACCATTCCTAAGGTACTATTATTTAAAAGTAGTGTAATAATAGGTAGTTTATATCGAGATACTGTAGCTAGCTCATTACAGTTCATTCTAAAGCTTCCGTCTCCAGCAACATGTAATACCTTTTTATTTGGATTACCTACTTTTGCTCCTATAGCAGCTCCCAATCCATATCCCATAGTACCTAAACCACCCGAGGACAGGAAGGTTCTTGGCTCTTCAAATTTCCAAAATTGAGCTACCCACATTTGATGTTGGCCCACTTCTGTACTTACAATTGTATCCGAGCCCATAATTTCGTATGCTGAATCTAGTATGTTTTTGGGATGCCATTGTTCATTGCCCACACCATTTTTCATTTTCCAATTCTCTATCTTATCTAACCATTCTTCTCTAGGGTTTTCTTGAACCTGAAAATAAATAGTCCTAAGTATTTCTTTAACATTTCCTGCAAGTGGCAAAAAGATTTCTTTATTTTTTCCTATTTCTGATTTATCTATGTCTATATGAATTACCTTTGCTTTAGAGGCAAAGCTTTCAGTTTTTCCTGTTACCCTATCACTAAATCTAGCACCTATAGCTATAACTAAATCGCTATTAGTTACTGCTAAATTAGCTTCTTTAAGCCCATGCATACCTACCAAACCAAGGGACAGTCTGTGATTTCGCGAAAAGCCACCTAAACCCATTAAAGTATTAACAACAGGTATAGAATTTTTTTCAGCAAGATCCATTAGCTCTTTATTGGAGTCAGAAAGTATAACTCCCCCTCCTGCATATATAACTGGATTTTTTGATTCATTTATTAATTTCACTGCTTCCTTAATTCTACCTATATCTATTGAATTTACTTTCTGCTTTTTCCCTTTTGCTTCTATATTTAGATACTGAGCTTTTTTCATAAATATATCCTTTGGTATATCTATTAATACAGGACCTGGGCGACCTTCTTTTGCTATTTCAAAGGCCTCATTTATAATCTTAGGTAAATCTCCAATCTCCTTGACCAGGTAGCTGTGCTTGGTAATAGGTAAAGTAATCCCTGTAATATCTATTTCCTGAAAAGAATCTCTGCCCAAGAGAGCTGAATTCACCTGACCAGTAATAACCACCATTGGAACAGAATCCATATACGCTGTAGCTATACCTGTCACTGTATTTGTAGCCCCAGGGCCGGAGGTGGCTATACAAACCCCCACCTTACCTGTGCTTCTTGCATAACCATCTGCTCCGTGAGAAGCTCCTTGCTCATGACTGGTTGATACATGATTAAAATCTTTTTTATATTTATACAGTGCATCATAAAGAGGGATAACTGCTCCTCCTGGGTAGCCAAAAATTGTATCTACCCCTTCTCTTTTTAAGCACTCTAAAACAATTTCTGCTCCTAGAAGTTCCATTTATCACACCTACCTTTATTTTATAAAAATAGTTCCTTTATTTACAACAAAATCCAAGTCTTTGTTTATCGTATCTATTTTTTTAACCAAGCCATCATGCTTCTCAATTTTTGTCCTACTTCAACTATTGGGTGACTCATTTCTTGCTTTCTTTTTGCAGTAAATGCTGGTCTATTCATAGAATTCTCTACTAACCAATTTCTTGCGAATTCGCCATCTTGAATTTCTGTTAATACTTTTTTCATTTCTTTTCTAGTCTCATCTGTAACTATTCTTTTACCTGATACATAGTCTCCATATTCTGCTGTATCACTTATACTATATCTCATTTTCTCAAATCCACCTTCATAAAGAAGATCAACTATTAATTTTAACTCATGTAAACATTCGAAATATGCAACTTCTGGTTGATAGCCTGCTCCCACCAATGTATCAAAGCCAGCTTTTATTAATTCAGTAGTACCTCCACAAAGAACACATTGCTCTCCAAATAAGTCTGTTTCAGTTTCTTCTTGGAATGTAGTTTCAATAACTCCTGCCCTTGCAGCTCCTATACCCTTTGCATATGCCATTGCCATATCTCTAGCAGCTTTTGTATAGTCTTGATGTACAGCAAATAGTGCAGGTACTCCTTTGCCTTCCTCATATACTCTTCTTACTAAATGGCCTGGACCCTTTGGAGCAACCATGAATACGTCTACATTTGCAGGTGGTTGAATTTGATTAAAATGAATGTTAAAACCATGAGCAAAAACCAAAGCATCCCCTTCATTTAAATACGGTTCTACAGACTCTTTATAAAGCTTGGATTGCTTTTCATCTGGTACTAAAATCATAACAACATTACTTTCTTTAACAGCATCTGCTGCTTCCATTACTGAAAGTCCCAATTCTTTTGCTTTATCCCATGATTTACTTCCCTTGTAAAGACCTACAACTACTTCAACTCCACTGTCTCTAAGATTTAGTGCATGTGCATGCCCTTGACTTCCAAAACCTAGCACTGCTACCTTCTTATTATTAAATACCTCTAAGTTTGCATCACTTTCATAGTACATTTTTGCCATTTTAAAACTCCTCCTTGTATATTGTATAATGTATTTTATAGAAAAGCAGTAGCTGCTAATCTTAAACTAGTTAGCTGCTGCTTTATAATTAACAGAATCAAAAACTTCTTTTACAGAATGAACATCCATAAACTTTTCCATACTAGATATTAAATGTTCAATTTCTCCAACATACCCTATGGTAATAGTTAAATTTGCATAGACGCCATCAGATGTTTCTTCCATATTTATTTTTTTCATACTACATCCTTTTCTTCTTACTAATCCTGTTACACGCATTAATGCCTCAGGTCCATTATCCACCAAAGCCCATAAAGTTCTTTCCATATTTTTTCTCTCCCTTCAAATTAATAATAAAAAAATCTCCCATCCCTAGTATACAAATATATATTTGTATACTAGGGACGAGAGATTTACTCGTGGTACCACCCTAATTCACAATTCACTCACATGAATTGACTCTTCGGGTCGAAAGCATTGCTTTTTAACCCTAGCCATATAACGGTGGCAGTTCTACACTGTAGAATCCCGGCCTCGATTACTTTGATAAATCATTTTACCTCGGCAGTTCAGGAGTGATTATTATATACTACCTTAACATCGACTCTCAGCTAATGTCGATTCTCTGTAATTAAAGCCTTAGTATTTTTCTCTCCCTCAATACTGTTAAACTATTTATTTGTTTTATTTATTAAAATCTATTCTACATGCTTTCTTTTGTTTCGTCAACCCTTTTTTCAAAAACTTTTTTATTTTTTAATTTGCCTGATCATTTCGCGTTAAATAGATGATATTTCAGTGTTATCTTATGTTAAACACAAAGAAATAGGTAGTATAACCTATCCAAAACTTTAGTTATTAATTTCACTATAGATTTATATTTTTTGTTTGTTAATGGTTATAGATACACTCAGTTTTTTCTCTAACTATTTATTTATAACTTAACGATATATATTTTGAATTAGTTAAATACATCATTGCTGGATAATAAATATCAAATTCAACAATATCTCCTATCTCTAATTTTTCTTCATAATCCTCAACATCAATGATTAAATGATCACTACTACTACCAACAATATTAATACCCTTTTTCCTTGGAATAATTTTGTCATTTAAAGAATAATCTAATTTACCCATACCCAAAAGAGCTCTTTTTCTTATCCCTCTGTCTTCAAACTTTGGTATATTGCCAAATCCATCTATAAATATCTCCCCTACTGGATGAGTTGGTTTATTCTTAATTTCAATAATTTCTGCTTTTAAAGTAAATACATCCTGATGCAGATATGACATATCTATATCCCATATATCTGGTAAATCCCTAGCTAAAATAATCCCTTCCCCTATTCTTAAATGATTAATTCTATCAGGCATTTTATTTTGTAAAACTAATGGAAGTGAGCTTGTGGCTCCACCTGAAACAATCTCTAATTTCCGCTCTATTTTTTGTTCAACCTGTTCTACAATGTTAATCAAATTATTCATTTTGTCTTTTGTTGGCATTATTGCACCATAACATCCTAAATTTGTTCCTATCCCACATAGTTCCACATTATCTAGATTATTCTCCACATGCCAAGCAACATCTATTAGTTCATCTATATCCCAAAATCCTTCTCGCAAATCTCCCAAGTCAGCCATAAGTATTACTTTATGTTTTTTATTTTGCACAATACATTCTTTATTTATTGCCTCAAGGATTTTAAGTTCACTATTTAAACTTATATCAATATATTTAACTAGTTCTTCTATTTCACTTAACATAGGAATTCTAATCAGCATAAATGGTTTATTTATTACATCTTTCAAATCTTTAGCTTGCATTATTCTTGAAGTTGCAATATGCTTACAGTCTCCTTTAACAAATTCTTGTGCTACTTCTGGTAAACCATTAAATCCTTTGATTACACCTGCCACATCAATACCTTTTTCTCTACATATTCCAACTATCATTTTTACATTTTCATACATTTTATTAAGATCAACTTCTAAAGCTGGATATTTACGCATACCTATTTCATTCATAATTTTCACCCCTTTAATATATTCGACCTGAATTATTCACGAAACTTTAACTTAGCTCCAAAATCTCCAAAGTCAATTTTTCAAGTTTCAAAATCATTATTACAAAAAGTAATTCCTAAAAAAAGAGCAGACTCATTCTTTCCACGATCACAGTAGAATTTAAGTATTTCTTCAGGAGTCAAAGTCATGTTAGTTACGATAAATGAGTATTGATTAACCATATTAAGGCAAAAGTATACGATATTGAATTTGAAACTATCAAGTCTAGCTTAGATAAATATGGTTGGGATACGAAAGGAAAAATTGCAGCTGCTGATGAGTTAGGTATAGGATTAAGGACTCTATACCGAAAACTAAAAAAATTCAATTCCTCTTCTATCTAATTAAATCTTTATTTATAATGTAAAATCCTAGAGCCTATATTACAAAATACTTCAGCTCTAGGATTATTACTACTCTAAAAAATCTTCCCTTTGAGGTGTAAATACATCTACAACTTTTGAGTCTTGCTCAAGAGAAGTAACCCCATGCTCTACATTAGAGCCTAAATACACACTATCTCCTGCTTTTACTATTCTTTTTTCTCCTGCAACAGTGAATTCAAAGCTACCTTTAGCTATGTATGATACTTGTTCATGAGGATGAGTATGCTTAGGTACTGAGGTATCTTTATCAAATGATACCTCAACCATCATAAGACTACCTCCTCTACCTAAATTCTTTCTTTTAACTCCTTCTATCATAGGAGTAGCTTTTACTTTGTCATTATTTACAAACATTTTTTACCCCTTTCATTTTTATTCATCTACTCTTTTATTCAAATATTTCGGTACTGACACATTTGGAACTTCATATTGAGGTCCCTCAATAACTAAATTAGTTTTTTCCATAAGATCTATTTCTTCCATTACTATTTTTATAGCATTTTGCCGTATTGCCTTAACCTTAGGTCTCATAGGATAGTTTATATTTACTTTCTCTACCACTGCCACATCGCCATTGCTTAGTTTCACAAGACTTCCCACAGGGTAAGGTATGATTTTTCTTACAAAGGTTTGCGCCATCTTAAAGTCAAACAATCTTCCTGCACCACCCATAATATACTCTAAAGCATCATTAGGAGGTATAGCCCTTCTATATGGTCTATCTGATGTCATTGCATCATATACATCTGCAATCGTGACTATTTTAGCTAACTTGTTTATTTGCTCACTTTTATAGCCTTTAGGATATCCTAATCCATCTAATTGTTCATGATGTTGATAGGCTATAATCTTTGCTGAGGATGGTAGATTATAATTTTGTTTTAAATATTCATATCCCTTTGAGGGGTGAGTTTTGATTGTCTCAAATTCCTCATCATTTAAAGGTCCTTTCTTAAAAATTATCTCTCTAGGTATAAACACTTTTCCTAAATCATGGAGCATAGCTCCAATACATAAATCATAAAGCTCATTTTTGTTTAAACGCAGCTCTATTCCCAAAACCAAAGAAAGGACAGCTACATTTACAGAATGTTGGTATGTATAGGTATCTAGGCTTTTTATATCAACTAGATTTATCATTACATTTTTATTGTATAATATTTCTTCTACTATTTCTTTGGAGATATTGCTAAGAGATTGCATATACTGTTCACGAATTTTTATAGCTTGTTTTCCTTTTAGGGTTTTGTCATTCTCTTTTAAAAACTTATTGTATTTTTGAAAATGTACAAAAGTGTCCTTTATTGACTTTACGGCAGTATTTCTTAACTCAGGTTTAAGAACATCCTCTATCTCATTATCGCTATATTCATCATTTATATAAACAGTGTAAATTCCATTATCTTCGATTCTTTTTATCAAGCTTTTATTTAAAACTACTCCCTTTCTTAAAAGATGTCTACCATCTTTCCCAATAAGATCATGAGCTAAAAAAGAGTCTTCCTTAATACAGTTTGTAGGTACAAGTCTCATAGTTACATACTCCTCACTGTCGCGGGGACGGTTCTTTTGACATTATTACCGCTTTATATAATTAACATTTCTTAATAATAGCTTTTTTCCTCTCCAAGCAAAGGCTCTATCACCGTACTTTTCTTTAAAGGCTTTATTGGATAAGCTACCTATATCTTCTTCCTGGATATTATTAATTAAATCCTTGTGAAATTCCTCTAATGTAGTAGGCTTTACTTTTTTGTTATGAGGACAAATATCTTGACACAAATCACATCCAAATATCATTTTATTATTACTCAATTTCTCTTCTTCATCTTCAGTGAGATTATTTTTCTTTTGAGTTATATAAGAAAGACATTTTTCAGGTTCCATTTCATAATCCCCTTTTATAGCTTCTCCAGGACAAACTTTAACACAAGCACCGCATTTTTCACATTCTTTATCATTGGGAGTATCTGCTTTAAATGGATAGTTATTAATAATATAACCTATTAATACATAAGAACCATACTGGTCATTTATAATATTTTGATTCCAACCATAATAACCTAGTCCTGCCAGATAAGCCATATATCTATCATTTAAAGGTCCAGTGTCAACAAATGCCATGTATTTAAAACTCTCTATATCTTTCTTTAATAAAGTACCTATTTCCTCTAATTTTTCTTTAATTATAACATGATAATCCCTGCTTCGAGTGTATTTAGAAATATTCCCTCTATCCACAACCCCTGTAAAGTATGGAAAAAGGCATACTATAACTGATTTAGCATCTTCCATAGTTTCTTTAGGATTTATCATCTTGCTTATTTCTTTATTTTCAAAAGGGGTAAAATGCCCTTTTTCATGTCTTTGGGAGATTCTTTTTTCTAATTCATTATAAGGACCTATTGGAGCAATTCCCACATGTTCTATATTTAGTTTATTGCAAATTTTAATAAGCTTTTCCTTCATACATATACCTCAATTCTAAAGTTAAAATACCACTAGGATATTTTAAAGCTTGCTATACTCCCTTGATCAGACATAGATATTTCTAATCTTGCATCAATTCTTTCCCGCAATTCAGGTACATGGGAAATAATCCCTACCATTCTTCCACCTTTTTGAAGATCAATTAGTGTTTTAAGCGCCAAATCTAAAGCTTCAGGATCTAAACTACCAAAACCTTCATCTACAAAAATTGTATCAAGACTTATTCCACCAGAATATGATTGAACAACATCAGACAAACCTAAAGCCAATGATAAAGAAGCTAAAAATGTCTCTCCCCCGGAAAGGGTGGACACTGGCCGCTCTATTCCTGTGTAGGTATCAAATACCTCTAGCTCCAATCCTCCTGCAGCATTTTTTCTAGCCCTATCTAAGGTTCTCCTTAGATGATATCTTCCCTTACTCATTCTTTTTAATCTTTCTGTAGCTGCCACAGTTATATCATCTAGTAAAGCACCTAGTACAAATCTTTGAAATGTAAGGCCAAAAGCATTCGAGCCATTACTTATTTGAGATATATAACCAACTGTCTCATATTCTTTTTCCATGGATATTATTTCTTGTTTAATACTAAGTATATCTTTAAAATTATCTTTTTTAAAGTTTATTTTTTGATTTAGACTATTTTCCAACTTTATTGCTTCATCTCTATCTTTTTCAACAGCTTTTAATTTCTCTTCTAGTTTAAATAAATTTATTTCTGTTATTCCCTCAGCCATTTCACAAGCTCTATTAAATCTATCTTGAGCTGATACTAGCTTACCTTCAAACTCTTGAATTTCTTTTTCCAAAGCATTAACTTCACTTTCTTTTCGCTTAGAAATTTCATAGTCTTTATATTTTTCAAATCCTGAATCCTTTAGTCTTTGTTTAAACTTTTCTTTCTCTGAAATATACTTTTCCTGTGAAACTTCAAAAACTCTTTTAGCCCCTTGTAAGGCTGTTCTAGCAGACACTAGATCATTATTAGTTTTTTCAAAGTTTTTCTTTGCCATATCATATTTTTTGTTTAAGCTTTCTAAGTTTTTACTTTCTTGCTTTAAAGTCTCACTTAACTTTTTATAATCTCTTAGTTCTTTAGGAATATCTTCTTCCTTACCTGATAGATCACCTTCAGCCTTTAGATATTCTTTATTAGCCTTATTTAATTCTTCCTCTACATTTTTTAGGTCAGACTTTTCTTTAGCCTGTCTTTCTCTTAAACTTGCTATTGTTTTTTCCTGTTCTTCTAATTTTTCTACTTTTTGACCAGCCCTTTTTAAAGCCACTCCACTTTCTTTCATTTCTTTTTTTACCATATCTATACCAAGCTCTAAATTTTCAGCTAATTCTTCTTTTAAAATCTTAACTTCATTTTCTAGATTTTCTCTATTGAAATTACTTTTATTCATAAGGTCTTTAGCTATATCCTTGCTTTTTTCAAGACCTTCTACCTCTAATTTTAAAAGTTTTAATTCTTCTTCGGTAGGAATACCTTTCTTTTGCCTAGCAATTTGAGGATGCTCTGTAGATCCGCAAACTGGGCAAGGCTTTCCCGACTCTAGGCTTTTACTTAAAATCGCCGCCTGTCCTTTATTCCAAGTTTCTAGGAGATTTGAATACTTTTCCTTGCTTTCTTGATATCTTAATTCAAGCTTTTTATACTCGTTCTTTGCCTTATTTTCTTCTTTTCTAGCATTAATCAACTGATTATTTACATTATCTAACTTAAGTCTTTTATTGTAATTTTTTTCTTTTTCTAAGTACAAGCCTTCATAAATTGGGATTTTATGAGCTTCAGTGCGTATTTCCTCTAATTCTTTTGTTTTAACTTCTATATCTTCATCTAAACTAACTATAGCTTTTTCAGTCAAAGACTTTTTACTCTCTATATCTTCTAGGTTTTTCTTTAATGCTTCTACTTGTTTTCTAAGGGTTTCCATGCCTTTAACCTTGGTTAAATAATTTTCTAGCTCTAAGATTTTCTTTTGAGCTAGTGTTCTTTCATTTTCTTTTGATTCCTCTAGTTCTAGTTTATCTTTAGCTTGAATTTGTTTTTTACTAATCTCCTGATAATCTTTTTCTTTATTAACTAAATCCTTTTGGGCTATATCAAAATCATCACTTCTAATTCGAGTAGATTCCTCAGCTTCTTCTAAAGTTGAAGCTTGTCTTGCCCAGTTAAGTTCTTTTCTTTTTATCTCAATTGTTGGTAAACTATTTTTAAGTTTTTCTAAGTATTCCTTAGAAACTTTCTTTTCTCCAAGCTTTTGATTGTTATCTCTAGCCTTAGTTACAGCTTCCTGTGTTTCTTTTAAAATCAAGGCTTTATTTTGAAGTTCCTTTTGCAATTCTATTAGTACTTTTTTATGCTCATCTATTTGTTTCTCCAACTCTTCAACACTTGTAGAATCAGATTTTTTAAGTAGCCATTCTTCTTTATTTTCTAACTCCTTTAAACTTAATTTAAGGTTTTTAGCCGAATCCTTTAATAGTTCCTCTATTTTTTTATAATGCTCTGTATTAAAAAGTTTTTCTAAGATACTTTGTCTTTCTAGGGAATCTGCCATTAATAGCTTTCTAAACTCTCCCTGAGGCAGCATTATGACCTGTCTAAACTGGCTACTTTTAAAACCTAAAATTTTTTCCACTTCTTCTGTTACATTGCTCCATCCAGTTTTCACAATCCTATCTTCATCTTCTTCGTATTTATATAAGGTAGCCTCTTGTAATTGAGTTGTAGTACCTTCTCCTGATTTTTTTAGTCTTTCTTGTTGGGGTATCCTTTTTACAGTATAGATCTGACCCTTTAGTTCAAACTGGAAAACAACCTCTGTTAATTGTTCTATATTAGCATGATGACTTCTCATATTTTTACTATTTCTTTCTTCTCCACTTGCATCACCATAAAGGGAAAAACATATTGCATCTAAAATAGTGGTCTTACCTGAACCAGTAGGCCCATGAATCAAAAATATATTTCGAGTTCCTAATTGACTAAAATCTAATTCTTGTTCTTTTGCATATGGCCCGAAGGCTCTAATGGATAGCTTTAATGGTTTCAAACTATTTCCCCCTCAACCCATTATAATAATCATTTAGTATTTTATTAAAAAACTCTCTTTGAACTTCAGTTATTTCTTTGGCTGTTACTTGACTAATAAAAGATGAAAACAGCTCCATATCACTGGTACTTTTAAAATCACCTTGAACTCTTACCAAGTTTCCTTCAGGCATTATCATTGGACGTTCAATATGTAGGGCATTAGGATATACCTTTCTAATCTTACCCATGGCATCTAGTATAGCTCCTTCGTCCTTTAAAGTTACCATTATATAATCCTCATTACTTTCATTTTCTTTTGGCCCTTTAAGAATTTCATCTAAGTACCCTTCAATACATCTTAAATCCCTCTTAGGTTTTAATACTATTGGCTCTATATTTATTTCACCTTTTTTTCCCATTTCTATTAATGTTAATTCTTTTTTATGATTAGCTTCAGAAAATGAATACTTCATTAAAGATCCAGAATATCTTATTTTCCCATTTATCATGCTCTGTGGTCTATGAAGATGTCCTAACGCTACATAGTCAAAATCCTTAAAATTACTGGTATTAACCATGCTTGAGCCTCCCACTGATAAGGGTCTTTCCGACTCAGTTTCACTTCCTCCTGCCACAAAGGCATGACCAATTAATACATTTCTTTTAGATAAGTCCATATCTTTACTATAATATTGAATTAATCTATTCATGGAATCATCATGAGTATGAATATCCTTATCCTGTAACTTCTCTCTTGTTAAAGCAGGCTCTGCATAAGGGATTGAGCGAAAAAACACCTCTCCATATTTATCCTCTAGTACATAAGGCTTATTATCTGTCATAAGCCTTCCAGCTATGACTAATCCTCTATCTTGAAGCAATCTATATCCAAAACCTAGCCTGTCAGGGCTATCATGATTTCCGGCTATCATTATAATAGGAATATTTATATCTAGCAATATTTTCGATATAACCTCATCTAAAAGATTAACTGCCTCTGTAGGAGGTACCGATCTATCAAAAATATCTCCTGCTACTAACACTATATCTGGCTTTACATCCTTGACTACATCAATAAATTGTTCTAGCACATATGCCTGATCATCTGTTAAATGAATACCATGAAATATTCTTCCTAAATGCCAGTCTGATGTGTGCAATATTCTCATAGCCTTACCTCCTGATCCAAGCTAAATAGGTAGAGATAGCTCTCCTTAACCTTTTTACCTGTTATTTTTTCTAAAGCTTCTTTATATAGTTCAATTTGTATTCTATATTTTTCTACTAACTGATTTTTATTGTATTCAGAAATTGCATCTGTTTTATAATCCACCAGTATGTAGTCCTCACCTTCTTTAAAATAACAATCAATTATACCTTGAATTAATAAGGCATCATTACAAGAGGTGATTTCTGATATAACTGTATTGGCCTTTTGAGTCAAATTAAAAGGGACTTCTCTATAAACTTTGTTAGCATTTCTAATTCTCTGTCCTATGGGACTTTGAAAGAAAAGTAGTATCTTCTGAATATCTACAGTTTCAGCCTCATCAGGTCTTAAAAGTTCTCTTTGTACCATATTTTCAACTTGTTCTTTAATAGCAGTTTCATTTTCTACACCATCTAATTGAATATGCTGCATTACAAAGTGAATAATAGTTCCCCTTTCCATAGGGGTAAATCCTTTTTTATTATCCATAAACTTCGGACTCTTTACTATCTGAGGTATATTTAAAGCAAAAGTATCCATTTCTTTTCCAGAAAATCTTTTTATATCTGTTACTGATAGCTTTGAGGGTATTCTTGTAGCCTCCATATAGGGATATTCCCACCCTAGCCTTCCATTTACATATTCACTAATTTCTGAGTCAATACTACGGTCAAAGTCTATTAGTTCTTTTTTTATATTAGTCTTTTTATCATTTTCTATAATATTGTCTTTTTTAATATCATATTTAGGAATTATATTTACTTTCCACAGGGACTCATCAGAAATAATTTCAGAAAAAGAGCTAATTCCTAATGTGTCTCTAAATTCAGAGCAGTTTTCATGTTGTATTATAATATGACCTAGCCACTCCAAAAAGCTTTTACCCTTGGCAAGGTTAAAGGGGGTTAATGGTTTACTCCATTTTTCTCCTAATTTCATTAATTGCTTGGCTGATCCTATTAAAATCAACTTATCCTTGGCACGAGTCATAGCTACATACAAAATCCTCATTTCTTCTGAAAGAGTTTCTAGCTTTATTCTACTGCTCATAGCTATCTTTCCTAATGTGTCAGTATAACTTCTAAGCTCTGGATCTGTAAACTTAGGCCCTATCCCTAAGTCTTTATGAAATAGCACTGGGGCATTTATATCACTTAGATTAAATTGTTTTCCAAGTCCTGCAACTATAACTACTGGAAATTCTAAACCCTTACTTTTATGAATACTCATAATCCTAACAACATTATCATTTTCTCCTAAGGTTTTTGCTGTACCCATATCTCCGCTACTACTTTTTAGTTTATCTATAAATTTTATAAAATTAAAGAGTCCCCTTATAGATGAAGATTGAAATTGCCTAGCCCTATCTACTAAAACCCTTAAATTTCCCTGCCTTTGTTTACCACCTGGCATTGCACCAACATAATAATAAAAGCCAGTGCCAGTATATAGTTTCCAAATAAATTCATCCATAGGCATATACCTAGACATTTCCTTCCAATTATTAAGCTTTTTCATAAAAGCCATTAGCTTTGACTTTAAACCTTCTTCTCCTGTATCAATATACTCTTTAATTCCATCATAGAATGTACTTGCATTACTTCCTAATCTGATTTTAATTAATTCTTCTGTACTAAAACCACCTATAGGTGATCTCATTATGCTAAGCAGAGGGATGTCCTGTCTTTTATTATCAATTATTTTTAATAGACTCGTAAATATGTTTATTTCTATAGTTTCAAAATAGCCTGTATTTACGTCAGCATAAACAGGAATACCTTCTCTTCCTAAAATTTCCAAAAAGGTCTGAGACCAATTTTTTGTAGTTCTGAGCAAAATTACAATATCACTATAGTTTATATTTCTGTATTTTTGCATTTTATTATCATATAGCTGAGTATCAAGAATAGTTTTTATCCTATCTGCTATCCTTATAGCCTCAGCTTCCATATCCACTAGTTCTTCTATATCTTCATCTATTTCTTCTTTAGATTCTGAGTCCTTTTCTATGATTTCTAACTCTATGGCTGGGTCTGGGAATTCCATAAATTCTCCACCCTTATAAAGAAACGCATTTTCATCATAATCTATTTCTCCAAATTCTTTACTCATAAGAGCTTTAAAGATGTAATTAACTCCATTAATTATTTTATCTCTACTTCTAAAATTTTTACTTAAATCAATTCTTCTATTTGAATCATCAGCTGATTCATTAAAGGACTCATACTTTTGGATAAATAATGATGGATCAGCTAGTCTAAATCTGTAAATACTTTGTTTTACATCTCCCACCATAAAAAGATTATCCTGTCTTTTAATAAAATTCAAAATAGTTTCTTGTACTATATTGCTATCTTGATATTCATCTATAAAAATATACTCATACTTTTTCTGATAATCCTTTGAAGGCTCTTCATGCTCTAATATATCAAGGGCATAGTGTTCAAGATCGTTAAAATCCACTATGCCTTTTTCAATTTTCTTCTCTCTATAGTAAGTATCATAGCTTAAAACTAATTCATATAGATATTCCATAAAAGGATATAATTCATTTAAGTCCTCTAAATATTCTTTAGGGCTTTTAGCTAGAATTCTTCCTTGTATATCCTTTACTATCTCTTTAGCCTGTTCTCGTAGATCCTTTACAGTATAGATTAAATTATCATCTGTATCTTTAGGATTTCTCCCTAAGCGTTTATGTTTAAAGTCCCATAGTAAATCATAAATAATATCTAAATCCTTAGCAGAATATAATTGTTCAACTATTGCAATATCATCTTTTATTCCTTCTAAATAGCCACTAGGACCTCTAGGGCTTTCACATAATTTTTTTGCCTGCATGAGACTGCTTAATGCTCCTGACAATTGCATTTCTATATCTTTCTTAATAGCCTTAAACCAAGTGTGATTTTTAGCATTATCCATATCCATAGAAAAATCCTCTACTTTTTCTTGTAGCCATTTTAGTGGATATGGTTTACTTTGTATAAATTCATATAATTTTAAAACCAGTTCTTGAAGAGGAACATCTTCTTTACTCCCCCCAAAACGTTCAACCAGTCCATGAAATTCTTCCCGACCTAATGTGTATGCCTCTTCAAATACTTCTTCTAAAACTTCCATCTTCAAGATCGCTATTTCTGTAGAGTCTCCTATACGAAAGCCGGGATCTATATTAATTAAATGAAAATATTTTCTTACAACTTCAATACAAAAGGAGTGGAGAGTACTTATTGAAGCCCTATTAAGTAAAGTGGTTTGTCTTCTTAAATGTGTTTCATTTTCATTTTCATTTCCTTTTTCTATTTCAGAAAGCAGTGCATTTCCTATTCTTTCTCTCATTTCTCCAGCAGCTGCATTAGTGAAGGTTACAATTAATAGACGATCTATATCTACCTTATCCTTAATGATAAGCTGTATTATTCGCTCTACCAACACAGCTGTTTTTCCCGAGCCTGCTGCAGCAGCAACCAAAAGATTACTCTTTCTTAAATCAATGGCAGCTCCTTGATTTTTAGTCCACTTTACCATTGTCTTTTTCCCCTCCTTCACTACTTACCTTAGCTAATATTTCTTCATCAGTAAGCTTTTTTATATTTTTATAGTTATTTTCTTCAAGCATAGTATCAAATTGGCAAATACCTCCGTAGGGGCAATAAGTACATGCCACTTTTTTTCCATTCTTTATTGGCTCTATTGAAATTTTTCCATTAAGCATTTCTTTTGTTATTTCTTTAATTAGTTTTTTCACATGATCTATTAATCCTATAAATTCTTTGTAATCCACAACTGAAGAATTACTATAAAATTCATTGTTTTTATTTAATCCTACAGGAATTACACTAGAATAACCACTTATATCTTTATCTAGCTCTTTTACTATTTTAGCATCCTTTAAAACTAAACCTTTCATTTTGAATTTTTTTTGAATTTCTTTTTCTACCTTTTCAACTATCTTTTCTTCAGTTTTTACCATGGGGTCATCTATTTTAAAGTAAAATATTCCAGCTGGATTCACTTTTTTACCACTATTTTTTTTCTGTGCATTTAATATAGCATCTAAGTAAATCATAAGCTGAAGTTGCAATCCATTATATACATCTGATAAACTAAAATCTTTATCCCCAGATTTATAGTCTATTATCTTAACAAAGCTTTCTTCTTCCTCCTCTAATATATCCACACGATCAATTCTACCTTCTAAATAAATTTTTTCTCCATCCATTAACTCAATCTCAATAGGAGGGTATGCTTTATTTAAACCAAAGGCAACTTCATATTCTAAAGGAGTAAAACCGCTTTTTTTAATATGCTCTGTCAACGTCCACAAAGCCTTTCTGCTTATTCTTTTAAGCCTATTTGTTAGGTATTTATATCTATTGGTACTTTCCATAATTCCATTTCTATGACCTAGTACCACCTTGTCCACTACCTGATCAGTTAAGCTATGACATTTTTCTTTTTCTAAGGATCTCCAATCTAATTGTTCTTCTTTTAAGGTGTTAGTAAACTCTTCCATTGATTTATGGAAAATATCTCCTATATCAGGGGCTTGTATTTTATATTCCTCTCTCTCAGTTGGTCTTAGTCCGTATTTTATAAAATGTGCAAAGGGGCAATTAATAAATTGCTCTAATCTTGAAACACTGGATTTTATAGGAAGTTTATATAATCTTTCTGCATAGTTTTTATCCATATACTTAATTTGATTTTCATGAAAAAGTCCTTCTATTATGTTCTTTCTTTTCATATCCCAGGCTTCATTATTGTAATACCAGCCATATACTCCCCACCATAGTTCATTCATGGACTTACCCTCAATCTCCATACGTAGCTTTTCTACCATATGCTTAAAGGTACCCCCTGGTATGGATATAAGTAAATCATCAAAGTCATCTGAGATATCACTGTAGACATTTATATTTTTAAACAGTTTTTTTAAACGATCTACTAGTATAGAAGGTCGTAGCGCTTTACCTTCTTGATCTGCTAAAGCATAGCTCATCCAAAAAAAGTCCGTTGGCTTACTGAAAACTGAATAAATATTAAACTTCTCCAAATTAGAACTTTTTTCACGATCATTTCCCAATTCTATTCCCTTTGATTTCAAAATAACTCTATCTTCATCAGACAATATTCTATCTTCATCTTTTTTTGAAGGTAATACACCGTCATTAGCACCTATTACAAATAAAGCTTTTATATCATGACTTTTAGATCTTTGGACTGTTCCCACTAATACCTGATCTATAGTAGTAGGAATAATTCCTAGTTCCACTGAGGAAAAGCCCTCTTCCACCATACGACTATATTTCTTTAAAGAGACCTTCTGATCTCCCATAATCTCCACCAATTGATCTAATATATCTAAAACAATATTCCATATTTGAGTGTTTTCATTTACATACTCATAAGCACCTTGTTCTCTTAATAAATCAATCCAGCTTTCCAATTTTTCTGGAACCTTAAGTTCTTTTAAAAATTCAAATATAGCCTTAGATATTTCTCCAATAGTCTTTTTATTTTTTATTCTTTTTTCCAGCTTAAGAAAAGGTATAACAAATTTTTCTCTTGCCAAGTTTAATACATCTAATGGCTGATTTTCTCCATATTCAAATGGCTCTTTCCACTTATTACCTCTTATTCCATACTGGAGCACATAGTTTTCTAAAAGCTCATATGTATCCACTTCTATATCACTAAAGCCTGTTTTTAAATACCTAAATACATCCTCATACCTAAAGCCCTTTTGTACAATAGCTAAGGAGGAAAGTATTAATTCTACTATGGGATTTTCCATTATAGATCTCTTTATATCTAAAAAGCAAGGTATATCATATTCATTAAAAACCCTTTTTATTAACATGCCATAGCTATCCATATCATTACAAATCAATGCAATATCTTTCCATCTATATCCAGAATCTCGTACGAGAGATACTATTTTTGCTACTACATGTTCAACTTCTGAAAGGTAGCTCATACCTGAAAACAAAGTAATATTATTACTAGTAAAATTAAATGAATTATATGGATAGGCAAAAATCTCTTTTTCCAAATGCTGAATTTCTGGTATTTTGTTTCTATAATCTAAAGAATCTTTGTCTAAATCTATTATTTCTCCAGGTATTCCTAGATTCATTGATATATCCATAATTCTTTCATATGTTTTTTCTGGAATTTGGAAGAGATCACCATCTCTACCTTTTCCTGAAAATTCCATAGTAAAGGTAATAGTAACTTTCTTTGCCATGCTAATAAGTTTTTCCAGTATTCTATAGGTTTGAGGGGTAAAAGTTGTAAAACCGTCTATCCAGATTTCTGCATCTTTAAGAAAGTTGGCTTGTCCCATCTTTTCAATTAATAAATTTAAATAATCTTCTGAGTCTATATATCGTCCTTCAATATAACTATCAAAACCTTCGTATATGGTTATTATATCCATAATTTTTTGGGAAAGAAGCTCTTCTTCCATTAGTAACAGCTCTTCCCTTAACTCCATTGAAGAAATATCATGCTGCTTAAATTCACTTATCAATTGGCTAAACATTGCTATAAAGCCTTCTTTATTGGCAGCTTTTTTATATATATTTAAAGTTTTTTCAGATTCATCAATTATTTTTCTAAGAAGAATACTTTTTCCTTGCTCATTTAGATGAGTTCTAGTAAGTCCTCCTACCTCATTAAATACCTTATGAGCTAATCTAGTGAAACTTAGCACATTTACATCTATAATTCCAGGCAACTCCATCTTATGTATTAAATCTCTCTCCCCTTGAAGAGTAAACTGCTCAGGTACAATAAGAATTAAATTGGTATTATCATTATTAATTTTTTCTTTTATTTCTTTAAGAACTAAATGACTTTTCCCACTTCCTGATCTCCCAACCACATATCTAACCTTCATCTAATCACCCCACAAAACGTATCTTCACTAATTATATCATAAGGAATATAATGTCTTATTTAATATATTTTTATATATTAAATCCCCTATTTAAATAGGGGCTAAGTTGTTGAAATAATTTTATTTTTGTTTTTCTGAAGAATCAAAGGTACTAGAAAAAACCTTCTGTTTTGTCATTCTGAATGTAACGAAGTAGAGTGAAGAACCTTGAAAGCACAGAGCAAGATCCTTCGTATACACTCAGGATGACATTTGGGAGTATCCCTACTACCTGTCATCCTGAGTGTATACGAAGGATCTATGTTTTAAGGTTTTCATGCGAATAAACAGATTCTTAATTCCACTCATATCAATGGCATTTTCTAAGATTATTTTATTATTTGATTTTTTCACTGATCTCGTTTCACTCAGAATGACATTCTCGAAGATTTATTTTGTATTTTGACTTGTTTATTTTCTTTTACTTACTACATGTTTCACAAGATCCTCTAAGGCAAAGGTATCCTGATTACCTGTTTCCATATTTTTTAGAGTATATAAATTATTTTTAACTTCATCTTCTCCTATAATAACTACATAGGGTATTCCTAGCTTGTTTGCATAGGTTAGTTTTTTTCCAAACTTAGTACTTTCATAATAAACCTCTGCAATAATTTCCTCATCTCTTAGCTTACCAGCCACCTCAACAGCTTCTCCTACATAATCCCCCATAGGTATTACAAGTACCTCTGATAAAGTAGCGGAAGGATTACTTTGGATTATATTAGCTTCTCTTAGCTGATAAAATAATCTGGTCAATCCTATAGAAATTCCTACTCCTGGAAGTTTTTGATCAGTATAATACTCCGCAAGATTATCATATCTACCTCCCGAGCAAACACTACCTATTCCTGGATAATCATCTAAAATAGTCTCATATACTGTTCCTGTATAATAATCCAAACCTCTAGCAATAGTTAAATCAATAGCTAGATTTTTTTCAGGCACATTAAAGTATCTTGTATATTCCACTACCTTATCCAGTTCTTCAAGACCCTCATTAAATAAATCATTTTCAATATTCATATTCCTAAGGCTATTTATAATATCACTATTTGTACCCTTAAATTGAATAAACATCATTATCTTTTCAATAGCTGAATCATCTATTTCTAGCTTACTAAGCTCAGTTACTACTGCTTCTTTACCTATTTTCTCTAATTTATCTAAAACTCTTAAGGTATTCACCTTATCTTGCACCCCTAAAGCATCGAAAAAACCATTTAAAACCTTTCGATTGTTAATTTTTATGGTAAAAGTATCAAAACCTAGATCTTTAAAGGTTGAATGAATCACACTAGGAATTTCAGCGTCATTAATAATACTTAATTTCCCATTTCCTATTATATCTATATCACATTGATAAAACTCTCTAAAACGTCCCTTTTGGTTTCTCTCTCCTCTATATACTTTACTTATATGATATCTACGAAATGGAAAAGTCAACGAAGAAAAATACTGAGCCACATATCGTGCAAGAGGTACAGTTAAGTCAAATCTTAAAGATAAATCTGTACTTCCCTTTTCAAAACGGTATATTTGTTTTTCAGTCTCACCACCACCCTTTGCCAATAGTACCTCTGATTTTTCGATCACAGGAGTATCTAAGGGAATAAATCCACATCTTTCATAATTTTTTCTAATTGTATCAATCATTTTATTAAAAACAATCTGATCTGGTGGTAACAATTCCATAAATCCTGGTAAAATTGAAGGTTTAGTTATATTCTTACCCATCTAGTTTTTCCTCCTTGCAAATATTCTTTATCTATTTAGTTTTTTTCATTTTTTCCATAATAACATTCTTGTAAACATAGTTCAAACTATAATAATCTTTAAAAAAGAGTCCGTTAGAATTACCTAAAGACTCTTTTTTTTATTTATACTACTTTAAATTTATCTATTTCCCTATTTAAGTTTGTTGCAAGCTGAGTTAATTTTTCTGCATCCCTAGCTATTTCCTCCATAGAGCTTGCCTGTTGCTCCATAGTGGCAGTTACCTGTTCAGAAGATGCAGAGGTTTCTTCTGAAATAGCTGAAATACCTTCTATAGCAACTACAATAGCATTGTTATCCTCATTCATATTTTTTACAAACTCCCTGGTAGATTCTATTTTCTCAGTTATTTTTTCTATAGTTGCTTTTATGCCATCAAAGGTTTTATCTACCATTCCTACTGCCTCAGTTTGTTCCTCTGACCTTAACTTTACTTCTTTCATTGTTTCTACACTTTTATTACTCTCTAATTGAACATCTTCAATTATGCCATATATTTCTTCGGCAGCCTTACTTGATCCTGTGGCTAATTTTCTAATTTCCTCTGCCACTACAGCAAAGCCTCTTCCATGTTCTCCAGCTCTTGCAGCCTCTATTGCAGCATTTAAAGCAAGAAGATTCGTTTGTTCTGCAATATCACTAATAGTTTTTAGGAAATTATCTATATTTTCTATTTTATTACTTAAGGAAACTATAGCTGTTTCAATACGCACTGTAGACTCAGTGTTGAGCTTAGTCTTTCTTTGGAGATCACCAACTGCCTTAATTCCTTCGTTCATAGTTTCAATAGCTTCACCAGCAGAATCTGACATATTATGAGTGTTATGAGTTAATTGGTTAAATCTTTTAGAAAGCTTTGATGTTAACTTTACTCCATTATCTGCCTCTTTTGCCTGTCCTGCAGCCCCTATGGCAATTTCTGAAACCGCACTGGTTACCTCTTCAGTAGATGCTGTAGATTCCTGAGCTGCAGCTGCCAATCTTTGGGCTGAATCAGTAGTCTCAGCAGCTACTAATTGCACATCTCTAATTAATTTAGCAACTGTATCCAAAGTTCCATTAAAGGTTTCTGATAATTTTCCAATTTCATCATTGGAACTAAAATTACTTTTAACAGTTAAATCTCCTTGCTTTATTAATTCCATATTTGTGAGAAGTAGTTTCATATTCTTTGTCATCTTATTGGAGAATGTAAATAGTATTAATATAGTGATTAAAACAGTAATTACTGCTACAATTACGATGTTTTTTAATAGTACATTTGTAGCTTTAGTAATCTCATCCATATACATGGTGCTCATAATTATCCAGTCTAACTTTTCTAGTTTAGAAAAAACAGCATTTTTCTCGTAGGAAATTTCATCTTCTACACGTAAATAAGGCACTTCACCTTCATTTCTTTCCTTTATTGCATTCATAATTTCTTCAGCCGGAACTGGTTCTCCTATAAGCTCATCATCCTTATGTATAATTACATTACCCTTATTATCTAGTATCATAGGATAACCCTTTTCTCCTATAATCTTTCCATTCATTTTTTCCGAAAGGGTTTTAAGAGATAAATCCATGGATAAAACACCTATAAGTTCTTTGTTTTCGTTATATATAGGTAATCCAGCAGTGATCAACATTTCCTTAGTATTTCCATTTAAATGTGGTTGTGTCCAACTTAACTTTTTTGCTGAAGTAGCATCTTTATACCAAGCTTCAGTTGTAGGGTCATATCCTTCTTTGAATTTCATACTAGGATATGTATAAATATCTTTATTTTTAGAAACTAAACTTATCTGCTTTATATCTTTATTGGTCTCAATAATGGAAGTAAAATCCTTCATCATCCACATTACTGATTCTTCATTCCCTGATCCTTCGGCTCCCTCTGTTTGGGAGGCAGAGCTGGTTGCATCAATTTGAGTTAGCAGAGTTTCTACACTAGCTTGTGTAGACATTTTTAGTAGCTGCCGCTCGAAACCCTCTATATATATTTCTATAGCGTCCTCCATCTCTCTTAACATTTGTTTAGAAAAATTATTTTCTGTTTCTACAATCAGTTCTGTTGCCTTCATGTGAGAGGAAAAAGCTACAAATCCTAATGAAAGCACTATCATGACTATAAAAACGAGCATTAACTTGGTTACTATACCAAATCTAATTTTCTCACCCTTATCCATATAGATTCCTCCTTAAGTATCATAATCTTAAATTATATATTCTATTTAAAGAGCCAAAATCCTTTTTTCTACTAATATCTATGTATTCTGACATTTTATACATTTTTACTTATATCCCTTTAATGCCCTATTTAATATTTGTTTTGCTATAGGAGCAGCACTTGAACCTCCAGTAGAACCTTCATTTTCTAATACAATAGCTATGGCAATTCTAGGATTATCTGCTGGTGCAAAGCCTATAAACCATGCGTGTTCTTTTTCTTTTTCATTTTGAGCAGTTCCTGTTTTTCCAGCTACAGTAATGTTTGGCATTGAAGCCCTCGTTCCTGTACCTTCTTTAACCACTTGCACCATCATATTCTTTATTTTTGTAGCATCAGTAGAGCTTATCACTCTTCTTAAAATTTCAGACTTACTTCCCTTTACTGTCTTACCCTCTGGTGTAATAACCTCTCTTACAATGATTGGTTTCATTATAACTCCATCATTAGCTATAGCAGCTGCAACTAAACCCATATTTAAAGGAGTAGTAAGTATCCTCCCTTGACCTATAGCAGTAGCTCCTAATTCAGGTTTTGTCATAGTATCCTTAGGAAATATAGAGGATTTAGTTACTAAGTCAAAAGGTATAACATCATTAAACATGTACTTTTGTGCAGTTAGTCTTAATCTATCTCCCCCTAGCTCTAATCCCATTTTAGAAAATGCTACATTACAGGATACCTCCAATGCCTTATCTAAACTTATATCTCCATGAGCTTTTCCTCCATAATCTTTTAGAACATAGCCATCAATATTAATATAACCATCACATTGGAAATCTGTAGATATTTCTTGACTTTGTAGAACTGATGTAGCCGTAACTACTTTAAATACAGACCCAGGAGTATATAAACCCATAGTAGCTCTATTTAGTAAAGGACTACCTTCATCTTGACTAATATTTTCCCAGTTCTCTCTCAAAGCAGAAGGATTAAAGTCTGGTTTACTAACCATAGCATATATTTCACCATTTCTAGGGTTTAAAACTACTATTGCTCCCTTATGACCTTTAAGCATCTCTTGAGTATATTCTTGCAAATTGTGATCTATAGTTAAAATTAAATTATTTCCTTTTTCTTTGGACCCAGTTATAGTTTCTGTAATATCTCTAATAGGATTATAATTAGCCCCTATTAACATTTTATTGTAAGTAGCTTCTAATCCAGATTTTCCATACTCTTTATAGCTATAACCTATGATATGACTATAAAGATTTCCATACTTATAGACTCTCGCCCCATTATCTTTCTTTTCACTATATACTAATAATTTTCCTCTTCTATCTATTATAGAGCCTCTTATTACTGTTTCTTCGTCTAACCACTGTCGCTTATTATAGCTATGTACTACTACTTTAGAAGACTGGAATATTTCAAAGTAACTAAGGTATACCACAAGACTTATTAACATAGTACTTAGAATTATAAGTACCTTAATTATCCTCTTGGACTCTGTATTCATCTTCATCCTCCTGTTCCCAATCCAAATCCTCTGAAGCAACTTGTAAAATCCCTAAGGCAGCAAAACTGGAAACCAATGAACTTCCACCGTAACTAACAAATGGCAGTGTTACCCCTGTAAGAGGAATCAGCTTAATTACACCCCCTATAATAATAAATGCTTGAAAACCAAACATTGTAGTTATTCCTATGGCAATTATTCTAAAAAATCTATCCTGCTGCTCAATAGCTATTTTGTAGCCCCTGTAAACTAAAATCAAAAAAAGCATAATAACTGCTATACCTCCAAATATACCCATTTCTTCACAAATGGCTGAAAAAATAAAATCATTATGTACTTCAGGAATATATTCAGGATGACCTCGTCCAATTCCAGTACCAAAAAAACCCCCACTAGCAATAGCAAATAATGACTGAGTAATTTGATAGCCTTTGTCATCTATATATCTCCAAGGATCAATCCAAGCAACTACTCTAATACGTATATGATTCACCGCTAGGTAGCTAATTCCTGCCATTAATATTGCTCCACCTATATTGTATAAGATCGATCTTCTATTTTCTTCATATATATATGATATAGTTAAAAATACAAAGAAAAATAACATGGCTGCTCCAAGATCCCTTTGTAAAAATAAGAAACCTATATGTGCATAAATAATCATAAAAAAGACATAGAGTTTAATTGGTTTCTCTTTTTTATTGTAATAAGAGGCCATAAAAAACACAAAAAAAATCTTGATCATTTCAGCTGGCTGAAAACTATAGTCTCCAAGCTTAATCCAATTAGTAGCACCTTTTATATTTTTTCCAAAAATTAATGTAGCAGAAAAGAAAATAAGTGAAAGCACTGCATATGCAATATGCCATCTATTCCAATATTTAATTTTACGGATAATAAAGTAAAACACAAAAAAATTTATAATGCCTAGTCCAAACCAAATTATTTGCTTAAATCCATAGGTTGGATTAATTCTATAAATCATTATAATACCTATACTAACTAACATAGAAATAATTAGAAAAATATAGTGATCTCCCTTGGATACTTTTATTAATATAAAATTGGACATATATATAATAAAAATCATAAGTAGTCCCGCTAAAAGCACATAGTTATCAAGTCTATCCTTAAAAAGATAAAGTAATAGAAGCGCCATTATATTAAACAAAACCATTAAGTTCTGAGGAATTCTATAACTGAAAATCTTTTTAAACATACAAACACCTCATTAATTACTATTTACAAATAAAAATTCTACTTGTCCAAATCTTATCCTATCTCCGTTCTTTAGCCTAACTACATCCATAATTCGATCTTCATTTAGATATGTACCATTGGCACTATCTAAATCTTCCAGAAAAAAAACGTCCTCATCTAACACAATCTTTGCATGGTCACTGGATATATAAGGATCTTTCAAAATCATATCATTATTTTTTTGTCTCCCTACAGTTATTACATCCTTTAATGTATATGCCTCTTTTACTTTGAAGGGCAAGCTGTCTTTTCGATTTATTAGTTTTAGATATGGACTACTACTTATAACCCCTTCACTTATAGTTTTTATGTCCATATATATAAGCCTTATAATCCCAAATATAAATGCGTAAATAATTAATATAAAAATATAGCGAAATATAGAAGACAACACTTCAAACATTCTACCACCTACCATCACAAAATGGAATATTTTTCACTTTATACATAATGTATCATAAAAGAATTTTTTAAAAAAGAGTATATGTATAAATTCAGCACTATTACTAATTTTATCCATATTGAGAAAAGTCATACATTAGGGATTATGCGTCGTACCGACGCAGGTTGAGGTTGAGGTTGAGGTTGAGGTTGAGGATAAGGTTAAAACATGAAAACACAGATCCTTCGTATACACTCAGGATGATAGAGAGAGAAGAAAAGCCCCCAAAAATGTCATCCTGAGAGTATGCGAAGGATCTTTCACTTGACCCTAAAAACAAACCCTAAACCCTAAGATACAGATCCTTCGTATACACTCAGGATGACAGGGCGAGAAGAAAAGTCCCCGAAAATGTCATCCTGAGTGAACACGAAGGATCTTGCTCTTGATTTTAACCTAAACCTTATCCTTAACCTGCGACGTTTACGTCGCATAATCCCTAAAATATGTCTTAATATATTTTCTTTAAACATTCCTTAGATAAATCATCTAGTTCATTAAAGTTTTTCAACTGATATACCCATATAGCTGGTAGAGATTCATAGCCATAATAGGCTCCTGCTATACCTCCTGTTATTGCTCCAATAGTGTCGGCATCTCCTCCAAGATTCACTGCCATAACTATGGCATCAAAAAAATCATCTGTGTTTAAAAGACAATACAAACTACATCTAAGAGTGTCCACCACAAATCCTGTTGGCTGTAGATCTTTGTGGTCTATATCATCAGTAAGGCAAGCTTTATATCTATTTTCTGAATCATATTTTTCTAAGGCTATTTCAATACTTTCTCTTATTTCTTTTCCTTGTAATATCTCCCATATAGTATGATTATTAATACAACAGGCTTCTGAACATAGATCATCATAATGGGTCATTTTTGATTGTAGTCTAGTTATTTCTATCATTTTCTTATAGTCATTTTTATATAAAAAAGCCAAAGGTGCACATCTCATAAGGCTGCCATTTCCAGCAGATTTTCCTTTACTTAGCTTATGTGCTTCTTCACAAGCTTTCTCCCAATCTTCAATAGCTTTATAACTTTCTATAGCATATCTTGTTGTATTTCCAATATCCTTTGGGTTAGTATCAAACCACTGGGTAAAATACTCACCTATTTTGTTAATAGGAGCCTCCCAATTGCTTAGCACTCCCATTGTAATAGCAACAGTCATATCTGTATCATCTGTAGTTTCTCCTGGTTCTAAATCTAACCATCCTCCACCTAACATATTCTCTACTTTGCCATACTTTATTTTTATTTCCGATCTATCTAAAAACTCCAATGGTCCTCCCATTGCATCGCCTAATGCAACGCCAAAAATTATTCCTCTTAATTTATCTTTTCTATTCATATAGCCCTCCCAAATACAAATCAACTATATATTCAACAATTAAATCATGATTCCTTTATAAATCTATCTATAATAAATAAATAATACAAAATACCTACTTATAATATGTACACTTCTACATAAGCTATTCTTTTATATAGATTTTGAATTCCTTTTGTTCTATATGTGCATAATAATATTAACATATTTACAAATACAATTGAAATTTAATAGGAGGTTTTTTATATGACTAGAAAAAATGCAAAAGGTGTTGTAGGGAAAAAGCAACCTACCTTAAATAATAGAGAAGAGCCTGGTGTAGGCATAAGCTTTACACAGGAGCATGTTTCTACTGGAGCTGCTATAAATAAAGTTGTAAAGAAAAAAGAAAAAGAGCAAGGCTTAGAGTAAAAAAAAAAGCGGGCACCTATAGGTGCCCTAATTCCATAGCATTTTCCCGTACTTTAAAAAAAGGAAAACTATTATTCTTAATATTATTATTCTACATCCTTGTTTAAAATCCTTCTTCATTTTTTAATACAATTCATAATTTTTCGAATCATATTCACTTTTCTTATTAGGTAAATTACATATCTCCTGTAAATCACAATAATTACATGTTTTAGCATGTATATTTATTTTTTCTGCGTTTTTAAAATCATAGTCCATTATATTTTCTACTAAGCTTTCCAATAACCATTTGTCCTTTAAATATTGTTCTTGGGAGTATTTTATAACTAAAGGCTTGTAAGGATTTGATGGCTGCCAATAAATCATTTCTACATTATCAGGGCTTATTTTTTCGCCAAAAATTCCTTCTCCTGTTTCTACAAGGAGAAAGGAATATAATATAGTTTGTAAGCTATTTTTAAACTTCTCCATCTTCATTTGCTTTTCTTCTGTTTTCCAATCATAAATACAGTACCTATTTTTTTCCTTTTTTAAAATCAAATCATATTTTGCCTGTAGTTTCATATTGCCATTAAATCGAATTTCATATTCAGGATAGTATACCTTATTATCTTCAATAGGTATTGCCTTTATAAGAGTTTTAGTCCACTGAACTATTGGATTTTCGTGCCCTATTCCATCTATACCAGTAGGTATACCAGAAAAATATCGTTCTGCTGAAAGATGAAATAGTCTTCCCAATTCTTGTTTATACTCTTTTATACTATCATTACTTCTAAAATCACTTTGTATTAATTCATCAATATATTTCATTTTAAATTTCAGCGGACATGTTTTAAAAGTATTTAAAGCTGATTGGCTAAAATAGAGATCATTTAACTTTTCCTTCATATTCTACTCTTCTCCTATCAATATAATTTTTTGAAACATTAAAGTATAAGGAAGGTTGAGTTTTTCTAACTCCATAATTTGTGCTGTAAGACTCATGACTTGATAACAGAAGATTTTCTTTAGCTCTTGTAATCCCTACATAAAGCAATCTAAGTCTCTCCTGTATATTATCTAATCTGGCTCTTATCATTGGATCAACCATATTTTTGCCTAAGATTATATTGTCCACCTCTGCCTTACAAAGGGCAGATGGATTTCTATAATTATCCTTTAAGAAATTGAAATCACTACGAAACTTACCGTCTAAAGAAGATGGAAATTCCTCTGCAGTTAAACAAGACAAATATACTATATCAAATTCTAGTCCCTTACTTTTATGATATGTTACTAGATTTACCACACCTGCCTCTGCTTCAAAATCTAGTCTTTCATAAACAATATTTGCAAAATAGTTATATGAATTTCTAATTTCCTTTAATTGCTCTGCTAAATCCCCCAAGCCCCATGTAGGGTTTATCCGTGTCATATGCCTAATATCCCCTGCTATTCTTTGAGCTATTGCCATTTGATTATCATCAAAATGCAAACTTTCTGCCAAAAGAAGAATAAAAGCTTCAGGCTCTAAAAAAGAGGCATCTAGCAAATCTTTTACTGTATTAAGGGTTTCTCTTATTAGATTCCACCCTGAATAATTAGACGGTGCTATCCATTCACTCTCGGTTAATGGATAGAAAATCTCTTCTAAATTACAGCTTGATAAAAATTTCATAACCTCAATATTATCCATTACCTTTTGAGGCAAGGTAAACTTTAAAGCACTAATTAATTTTTTATTATCTTGAGGGCTTGCTATATAGTTCAAAAAAGCTCCTAATGCCTCTACTGCCTTAGTTCTTTCTTTAGGAAAGCTACTAATTTCGTTGTAAGGTATCTTCTTTTTTTCTAATACTTCTATTAGTTCTTTCATTAAGTAAGCATTTGGCAGTAATACTGCCATAGTTTTATTTTTATTTATTTGTTTTAAAATACTATGAGCTATTCGACTAAATTCTTCCTCTCTTGTCTTTGCTAGCAAAGCTCCTATTGTATATCCTTCAGGCACTGGATTTTTAAATAAATCATCTTCATCTACTGGCTTAATATATTGTTGCTCTACACTATCTCTAGCCTGGGTTAAAGGGTGATATTCTCTAATCCACTTAATTAAATGATTGGCTAGATCTATAATATCTTTAGAGCTTCTACTAGAGGTGAATATTTTAGAAACCTGGGTGTGTTCTTCTGTATAAAAATTTTTAAACAGTTTTGGATCTGATAATGTAAAAGTTGACATTATACTTTGATTAATATCTCCTACTCTTATTAAATTTTCATGTTTTTCAGATAGGATAAGTAATAATTCCTCTTGAAGAATACTAGAATCTTGAGCCTCGTCTTCCAATATATATGTATAAGTATCTTGTAGCTTTTCTCTTAACCCCTTGTCACTTTTTACTAAGTCTATAGACTTTATTATTAAATCATCAAAATCAAGAATTCCCATATATCTAAGATAAAGCTCATATTGTTCATATACTGCCAGACACATATTTAGCAAAGAATTCTGTGGAATATATTTTTTAATCTCAGGAATTCTTTCCACTGTTATTCTATGACTTTTAAAATAGCCTATCATTTCTTTAACCAGTTGATTTGATTTATCTATCCAAAGTCTTGTGAATTTTTTTATCTTATGAGTGCTATCATTTGTCTTTAATTTTATATAACTCTGAAATTGTTCTTTATTTTTTTCTATCCACTGGGATGTTTCCTCTTGTATTATCCGTGTTTGTTCTAGTTCATCAATTGGATGAAAATCTTCAGGGAGATAAAGTGCCTCAGGCTTTTCTTTAATAATTTTCATAGCTAGAGAGTGAAGCGTCATTACCTCAAAACCCTTTTTTTTAGGAAGCCCTTCTTCCTCTAGCTGCTTTCCTATTTTTTGTTTAAAATTGTTTACTGCAGAATTCATATAGGTTACTATAAGAATTTTTCCAGGTATATGCTTCTCTTCTTTAATAAGCCTAGAAGTCAGAACTGTAAGGGTAAAAGTTTTTCCTGCTCCAGGTACTGATGGTATGGCTAAGCGACCTCCTGAATAAGTCAAAACTATATCTTGTCCCGGTCTAAGTTTTATCTCCTTCATAAGCTCTGCTCCTTTTTCTTTTTCACTTGTATTTCATCTAAATTTGCACCTAAAACTCCCTCTTGTTCATACCCATATCTACTTAGCTGACTGCGGGCAAAAATGATTTTTCCAGAACAACGATTGATTAGTCTTTTGATATGTATATTGCCTTTATTTATCCTATATAAATCATTATCTATATCGGTCCAAATCCTGGCTTTATCCCAATGAGGATGAAATACATGAGGATTAGTTATCTCCTTTATATCAGAACTAAACCAATCTTCAGAGGATATGTCTATCCATACTTGTATAGCTCTTGCTTGTTTCATATTTAAATATGTATATGGTGTTGAAAGAATTATATTTTTACTATAAAGTTTTTCCTTAAGCTCTATACTGCTTTGAGCTGCTTTCATTCCCTTAAGAATAAACTCTATATAACTTTTATCTACTATATGACTGTTATCTTTATCTTTCAATACTTTTAAAAAATGATTGCAATTATCAATAAGCTGTCTACAAGCTTCTAAGTGTTTTTTTGTGTCTGCTAAAGATACTAAAATTTCATTAAAAAATTTTTGGAAGAATTTATTAATGGATAACTGTCCATTCTTTTGATACTCTATTATCCAGTTTCTAAGTAAGCTATATCTTTCTATGCTAAACTCTCCTATTCTGTTTACCAAGTCCTCAGGTAATTCTTCAACACTAGGAAAGTCATAAGGCTTTTGTTTTGATATTTCCAAGGAAATAAGGTGACTTCTTATTCTATCAATTTTCAATATCATAGATAATACTAAATCCATATTGTCATAGCTTGGGTATAGCTTCCATTCTGGATGTGCAATAGAGGCTATTGTTATCAATGCCTTAACATAGGCATCATCAGTTAGATTGTTATTTCTAGCCAAGTTAGTTAGTTCGTATCCATTTTTGTTTAATATGCTTTCAAGGTAGTAAAATGTCACCGAATCAATATAGGGTGAAATAATAGCTATTTCACTAGGAGGCACTCTTTCGTCTAAGAATTTCACTACTTTTTCTCCTACACTTTTTAGCATCTCACTTCTTAAGTCATTTTCCATTATGGTGTATTGTATTGAGTTAAGAAAATTATTTTTTTCATTGTTTTCTACTAATCCTCTTTTTAAATTGCTAAGATTTTCAGCACTTGTATAGGTCTTATCCAGATTATGGACTTCACAGTAAGGTATAATAAGTTCTTCAACTAATTCAGGACATGCACCTAAGGACCTTCCCAATTCACCATCAGTATTGTAGGTGATAGTAAAGGAATCTACATGATTCATACAGTCTTTAAGCATATTTATTTCAGTTACCACACCTTCTTCTAAGTCATCTACCATAATATGACGAGTGGTTTTTAAAAAATACTTTTTATATACGCTTTCATTTAATAAAATTCTATTATAGATATCCACACTCATGGCGTAGTCCAAAACCCCAAGATTTCTACATTTTTCAATATAAATATCACACAATTCTTGTAGTTGAAAAAATAATTCTCTATCTAAAATATCCCGTTTACTTCTACTATTAAAAAGTATATCCCCTATATTTCCAAAGTCCACACCTGCCATGGCAGCCTTTGACATATTATTTATTAATTCAATAGCTATTCTATCATTATCTGTTTGTAGTGCTTGAAGCTTGCCTTTTCTTCTAGCTTCTTCAACTATTTGTATCATAAAAAACTGAGCCATTTCTATAGTTATAAATGTAGGTTCTAATTTGTCAAAGCTAGGGTTAAAAGCTTTACTAATTAAAGGCCAAAATCTTTGTATTTCTCCCTGAACAAATCCAAGGTAGGAAGTAATTCTAAGTTTTGATGAATAGGTAAAATCTAATTTTCCCCTCCATAAAATCCCATGGGAACGATTTCTAACCAATACTAATATATGGTTAGAGCTTATGCCCTGATTAATATATTTTTTATATAGCTCTATTAATCTTGTAGTTTTCCCACTACCAGTAACTCCAAGGAACGCTGTTTTTTTATTGTTAAACATATTTACCCCCTTTTGTAGACGGTATTATTTAATACAAGCTTATACAATATTATCATATTTTGTCAATTGTTAAGATCGCAGTATAGGGATTATGCGACGTACCGACGCATAGGTTGAGGTTGAGGATAAGGTTAAAACATGAAAACACAGATCCTTCGTATACACTCAGGATGATAGAGAGAGAAGAAAAGCCCCCAAAAATGTCATCCTGAGCGTATGCGAAGGATCTTTCACTTGACCCTAAAAACAAACCCTAAACCCTAAGATACAGATCCTTCGTATACACTCAGGATGACAGGGCGAGAAGAAAAGTCCCCGAAAATGTCATCCTGAGTGAACACGAAGGATCTTGCTCTTGATTTTAACCTAAACCTCAACCTTAACCTGCGACGTTTACGACGCACTTTCCCTAAAACACGTTTCATCACATATATAAAAGTCGCCTAAAATAGACGACTTTTATATATTAATCTAACAATTCTTCCATTTCTGTAACCAGCTTTTCAAACACCCCTAGTGCCTTTTCTACAGGTTCAGTGGTGGTCATATCTACTCCTGCACCTTTTAATAAATCTATAGGATATTTTGATCCTCCACCTTTTAGGAAGTTTATGTATTTATCCACAGCTGGTGTGCCTTCATTTAATATTTTCTGTGAAAGACTAATGGCAGCTGAGTATCCAGTGGCATATTTATAAACATAAAAGGCATTATAAAAATGAGGAACTCTTGCCCATTCCATTTTTATTTCATCATCTATAACTATATCTGGACCATAATACTTTTTATTGAGCTTTTCATATATTTCACAGAAAACTTCTGGCGTTAAAGCCTCTCCTTGCTCAACCTTTTCATGAATTATTTTTTCAAATTCAGCAAACATAGTCTGACGATAAACTGTACCTCTGAATTGTTCTAAATAATGATTTAATAAATATATCCGTTTATTTTTGTCCTTTGTTTTACCTAATAAATACTCCATTAATAAAGCTTCATTCACAGTTGAAGCAACTTCTGCAACAAATATCTTATATCCAGAATATACATAGGGTTGATTTTCATGAGAATAGTAAGAGTGTAATGAATGTCCCATCTCATGAGCTAAAGTAAACATATCATTAACTGAATCCTGGTAGTTTAATAAAACATAAGGATTACTATTATGAGTTCCCCATGAATATGCACCGCTAGTCTTACCTTCATTTTCGTATACATCTATCCAGCCTTCATCATAACCCTTTTGTAAAAGGCCAAGATATTCTTCTCCCAAAGGTCTTAGTCCATTTTTCACTTCTTCCTTTGCCTCTCCATAAGGAACATCAAATTCTACCTCTTTTACCATAGGGGCAAATAAATCATACATATGTAGTTCATCTACACCTAATACCTTTTTTCTAAGCTTTACATATCTATACATAGTATCCATATGCTTTTCAACTGTTTTTATTAGATTATCATACACTGAAATAGGAATATTATCATCATCTAGGGAGCTTTCTAAAGCAGAATTATATTTTCTAATTTTCGAATAAAATACATCTTTTTTAACACTATAATTTAGGGTAGAAGCAATAGTGTTTTTTTGCTTTTCATATGAAGAATACAAAGCTTTAAAAGCTTCCTTTCTAACCCTTCTCTCCTTACTCTCCAATAGTTTTATATATCTTCCCTTTGTTACCTCAAGTTCATTTCCACTTTCATCTACTATTGTTGGAAATTTTATATCTGCATTATTTATCATGCTAAATATATTTCTAGGAGCTGCTGATAATTCCCCCATCTGTGCTAAAAGTTGTTCCTCTTTCTGTGAAAGAATATGATCCTTTTGCCTTAATAGTTCCTCTAAATAGAACTTATAAAGGTTTAGATCCTTATTTTCCTTTAAGAAAGCTTTAATTTTTTCTTCTTCTATCCCTATGATTTCAGGTACTATAAAAGATAGACTACTACTTATCTCTACATTTAAAGCCTGTGCCTTGTCAGTCATAGCCTGGTACTTTGCAACAGTATTATCTTCGTCCTTCCGCATTTTTGCATAGACAAAAACATTCTCCATCTTTTGAGATATTTCATCACTAAGCTTTAATATTTTATATAAATTTTCCGAAGAGTCTTCTAGTTTACCTGAAAACTTAGTAGTTTCTTTTGCTAATTCTCTTATTATTTGGAAATCCTCACTCCACTTTTTCTCATTTTCATACATTTTTTCCAGTATCCATTTGAATTCTTTAGGTATTTCATCTCTTTTTGCTATTTTACTTTTCTTTTTTTCTTCCATATGGATCACTTCTCCCTTCATAATACTAGCACACCTAATTTTTTGGTATTTTATTCTATATTATTATACCCAATTTTATCCCTTTACTAAATAAAATTAATTTTCGTATAGATATTATATTTACCTATAATCTTTAATAAAATGCTTATTTGTAGTATAATTAAATGAAAGGAGGTGTTAAGGTGACTCTTTCTGAATTAATTGAACTTTTATCTGCAAATATTTATAGCAGTAATATAGACTATAATACTATAATAAAACATTGTAGGGCTTCTGATTTGTTAAGTGATGTTTTAATGAATACTAAGGAACACTCTACCTTATTAACTGGTTTAGTTAACCCTCAAGTTATTAGAACTGCCGAAATGATGGATATTAATACTATAGTGTTTGTTAGAAATAAAAAACCTACACAAGAAATGATAGACCTTGCTATTATAAACGATATAACTTTACTCAGCACTCCTCTTGATATGTTCATCTGTTGTGGACTTTTATATAATAAAGGGGTTAGAGACTAGGAGGTTTTAATATGGGTGAATACTTCCATTCTGTTATATTAGATGAAGACAAATGTATTGGTTGTACTAACTGCATTAAAAGATGCCCTACAGAAGCTATTAGAGTAAAAAACGGAAAAGCTCGTATTATTAAAGAACGCTGCATAGACTGTGGAGAGTGTATACGTTTATGCCCTCAGCATGCCAAAAATAGCATTACTGATCCGTTAGAGAAAATCTATGATTATAAGTATAAGGTGGCTCTTCCTGCACCTACCTTACTTGGTCAATATGACGAAAAATATGAGCCTTCAAAAATTTTAGCAGCCCTTAAATCTCTAGGATTTGATGAAGTTTACGAAGTGTCCAGAGGTGCAGATGTATTCTCAAACTTTGCTAGAGACGTATTAAAAAATCCTCCAAAGCTACCTTTAATATCTTCTTCATGTCCTGCTATAGTCCGACTAATCCAGATTAGATTTCCAAGCCTTATTGATCATATTGTTCCCATAGAATCTCCTATGGAAATTTCAGCTCTATTAGTAAGACAAAAAATTATAGAAAAAACGGGATTACCTTCTGAGGATATAGGTATTTTCTTTATAAGCCCTTGTCCTGCAAAAGCTACCAGTGTTAAAAGACCTCTAGGAAATTCAACTTCTAATGTTGATGGTGTTATTTCTGTAAAATCACTTTACTCTGATATTAAAAAGAAACTCAAGGAGGATATCGATTTTGATGATTTCTATGATTCTGGAAAAGCCATCGGTTGGGCAAGAGCAGGGGGCGAAACATATTCCTTAAACATAAGAAACTATCTTTGTGTTGATGGAATAGAAAATGTTATAGCAATTTTAGATGAAGTTGAAAATGGTAACCTTGAAGAAGTAGAGTTTATTGAAGTTCTAGCATGTATAAATGGCTGTGTTGGAGGTCCTTTGACTGTAGAAAACCCTTTTGTAGCCAGGAACAGAATAAGAAGACTTTCTGAAAAGTATATGGCTAAAAAACAGATATTAATAGATAAAACATTACAAGACTTTTCATTTAATGAAGATATAGGTCCTAAAAACATATTAAAACTAGATGACGATATGATCGCTGCCATGAAAAAAATAGAAAAAATAGAAGAAGTATATGAAATGCTTCCTGACTTGGATTGTGGTGCTTGTGGCTCCCCCTCCTGTAGAGCTTTGGCTGAAGATATCGTCTTAGGCTACTCTGATTTTGATGATTGCATGGTCTTGTTTAGAGATAAGGTAAAAGGTTTACTTAATAATACAACGGACAATGATAATAATGTTGAAAGTGATGTTCATACTGATAAAGATACTGACAATGACGGCAAAGAAACATAAAGCCACTAAAACCTCTATAGCTTTAGTGGCTTTTTTCTTTCTATAAAATGAAACTTAATTCAGATGGAATTTTAATTCCCTCTGAATTTTAGTTGAACCTACCTATCCAAGGGGGGTATTCCTGGATAAAAGTGTTAATAATTATTCTGTACACAGTATGTTTATTCATTTTTTAAAGATTTATATGTTTAAAATAATATTATTTTCTATATATTTTTTATAATTCTTACTGGTTTAGACCATTTTTCTAATTTATTTTTTCTTTACAAAAGTATATTCTATGCTATAATTATACATTATACAAAAAATTTAAAGAGGTGATTTTATGTCCAAAGATGTCCTGTTTTCAAATAACTCCCAGCTACTTTTTACCATCTTATCTTCCCAGCTTTCTCCAAAAAAAATTACTGAAATCTTAAATAAACATACTGAAATCCAGTATGTATCAGTAGTAGGAGTTGACTTAGGTGGAAATGATACAGATGCTAAAATTCCAGTGACTTTATTTTTAGAAGATATTGAAAAATTCTTAACTTGTGGCGTTCAAACTGACGGTTCAAGTGTTGTTCTTCCTGAAATTGCATCCCTTAACAATGCTAGAGTTGATATAATTCCAGATACTACAGTAAATTGGTTTGTGGATTATAACTTCGAAAATATTGATCCTGTAACCAAGTCACCTGTTGGAACTCTTAGAATTCCTTCATTCTTAATTCACAATGGAATTGATAAGGTTGATTCTCGTTCTGTACTGCACAATGCAATTAAGCATTTTAAAAGTGAATTGCTTTCCATTTTCAAAGAATATCCACATACTTTAAAGTATTTAGATATTAAATCCATTGATGATATTGATGATATTTTACTTACTTCCGCTACAGAGCTAGAATTTTGGGTAAAAACCCCAGATGACCATGCAGATGTAGAACAACTTTCTACTTCACAGGTTTTAAAGGAACAGTATTGGAAACGAACTGTAGGTCCAGTACGAACTGCCTTAGAAAAATCTTTAAAACTTTTAGATAATTATGGATTAGAAGCTGAAATGGGCCATAAGGAAGTAGGCGGCGTAAAAGCCAAGCTTATGGGGAATGGAAATTTTGATCATATTATGGAGCAGTTAGAGATAGATTGGAAGTATAGCAATGCTTTACAAACTGGAGACAACGAACTTTTAGCTCGCGATTCAATAAAAGATACTTTTACACAACATGGCTTAGAAGTAACTTTTATGGCTAAACCTATAGAAGGAGTTGCTGGAAATGGTGAGCATACTCATGTTGGTGTAGCATTAAAGCTTAAAAATGGAAAAGTAATAAATTTATTTTCTCCTTTAAATATGAAAGATAACTTCCTAAATGTCTTCGGTTGGGGTTCTATAATGGGACTTTTAAAAAACTATGAAGTAATTAATCCTTTTGTAACATCTACTAATGACGCATTAAATAGATTAAAACCAGGTTTTGAAGCCCCTGTATGTATCGTAGCTTCTGTAGGACACACTGTAGATACTCCTTCTAGGAATAGGACTGTATTAGCTGGTTTAGTAAGAGATATGGATAATCCTCTGGCAACAAGATTTGAATTAAGGGCTCCAAATCCAACAAGCAACACTTACTTAGTTATAGCTTCTGTCTACCAAGCCATGTTAGACGGTATAAAAGCTGCTATAAAAAGTGAAAAGACACCATCAGAATTAGAAAAAGAGTTTTCAAAAAAATCAGGCGAAGAAAGCTTTTATTTAGAAAAAGATCGTGCCTATCGAAGTGAATTAAATGTTTTTGACCATTATACAGAATCTCAACGAAATACTCTATTTGGAAAACCTCCAGCCACTGTTTGGGAAAATTTAGTTGGCTTTGTAAATAACCCAGAAAAAACTCAAGTTTTGTTAAATGGCAATGTTTTTTCTGAACCTATAATTAATTCATATAAAGTAGCAATACTAACTCAGTGGCTTACTGAGCTATACAATCGTATTATTCCTGATAATATGGATTATGTACGAAGCTGCAAAAAAATTCATCATGGCGAAGATGTTGCTGACCTAGATGTAGTTAATTGGGCAAAAGTAAAAAACTTAAAGTTTTATCTTATGAAAGATAGTCTTGATCGAAATTCCTTATTTACAAAAATAAGATCAGCAATTGATAGCAAAGATTATAATACAGTTTCCAAACTTCAGTTGGAAATGGCTTCTAAAATGTCTGAACTTAAACAGCTATACATTGTTTATAAAAGAAACCTATTTGATATTAACTAACCAAAATATATTTATGTCATCCTGAGCGTATGGAGACCACTGAAAAAGTCCTCCATTTTGTCATTCTGAATGTAACAAAGTGGAGTGAAGAATCTTGAAAGCTATGCAAATACACAGATTCTTCGTTCCACTCAGAATGACATTTTCGGGGATTTGTCATATCATTTGACTTTTTCACTGGTCTCGTTAACACTCAAAATGACAGCTTGGATTTGTCATATTATATATATTTTTTCTTAAATCTAAATTCTAGGCTAGCCTAGAATTTAGATTTAATTTTTACCTTTTTTATATAGCTCAATATGATTAGATATTGATTTTACCTTTTTATCCATGCTTAAAATCAAAGCTCCTGTTTCCTCCATAGCTGAATAAACTTGTTCTATAGCAGCCATTAACTCTTCTTTTTTTAGTTTTGAATCCTCTTGTTCATTATAATTTATTACCTGGGAAATCTGTTCCATACCATTCTTTATTTCATTTATTCCTAACTGTAGTTGTTCCCTATCCATATTTATTTGATTAGTACAGTTTGACGTATGACCTAGTGTTCCTGCAAAATCTGCTAATATTTTCATCAAGTTTTGTTCTATTGTCATAATTTTCTCATCTTGTTGCTTATCTTTTTCCTTATTTATATTAAGCTCTTCAATAAGTTCTTTTAATTGTTGATACTCATTGATTTTTATTAGCAACTCTCCTCTGTCCATATTAGTACTTAAATCTATACTATATTCTTTATTTTTTTCTTTTTGGACATTCCCATTAAAAATATCCTTGATAATACTCTTAAATGTTTTGATAATTCTCTTTATACTGGTAAGAATAATTAATAAAGTAATCAAGAGGCTTGTTATTCCGTTATTCACAGTATTTTGATTTATTTGTTTTCTTTCATCCTCATATTGATTTAAAATCTCATTTATATTTTTGAGATGTTCAAACTTATTATCATTATCTAAAACGCAATTAGTTAAGCTTGAAATAGTTGTTCTATCTAAATTATTTATCTTACTAGATGAGCTTATCAAAAGTCCTATGGTTAATATTGAAAAAAAAAGTAGAATTGACAATATAATAGAAGTCTTCTTTTGTTTTTCTATTTCACCCATAGACACCCCTCCTAATTTAAGTTGTCCTACTTTCGCTATATAGTATGAAATGAATTCATCTTTGGTTCATTGTTTGGAGGGTTTTACATTATTAAAAAATAAAAATATCTGGAGGTGAATCTATATGAACTTAGAACTCATTAAAAGTATTCCAATTGTAAATTTGACTAAACCTTTTTTTATCTCTATATTAATACTATTAGTTTCCTTTGGACTCATACGCTTAGTTATGCTTCTTACAACTAAAATTATTGATATTACAAAGTTTAATGAGCAACGAGAAAGAACTGTTAAAAGTGTAATAGATTCTGTTTCCGCTTACTTTATTATCACTTTGGCAATTGTAAAAATCCTAACTGAATTTGGTTTGATAAGACCGTCAACCTTGCTTACTGGTGCTGGTATATTAACAATAGTAGCAGGTTTAGGGGCTCAAAATCTTATAAAGGATGTTATTAACGGATTTTTTATCCTCTTTGAAAGGCAAATGAAAGTAGGAGATTTTGTAAGCATTAATGACAACTATCTTGGTTTTGTAGATGAAATAGGTTTAAGGTCAACAGCCATAAGAGAGTGGTCTATGAAGAAGGTTTATATTCCAAACGGTGAAATCAAAACCATAAAAAACTATTATAAGGAAAGGGCTAGGGTAGTTTTAGAAATAGTAGTCCCCTTTGAAGAAGACCATAATCTTGTGGAAGAAACTCTAAAAGAAGTATGTAAGCATATTAATGAGGAATATAATGATGATCTATATAAAATAGGCAGTATAAATTATGCTGACTTTAGCTTATATGGAGTAATGTCAATTGATGGAAAGTTAGGAGGAGCAAAATATATTATAACAGGAGTTGTTAATCCCCTTCATCAATGGTCAATACGAAATAGATCCTACGAATATATTCTTAAAGTATTTAGTGAAAAAGGCATACGCATTGCATATCCAAGAATTTATTTTGATCCGAAATAGTAAAACCTCACATAAAGAAAATACTGAAAATATCACATAATAGGGATAATGCGACACATTGTCGCATAGGTCGAGGTTAAGGATAAGGTTAAAACATTAAACCCAATACCGGCGAATGAATTCGCCTCTACACAGGTCTATATATGGTACTAGGGGGCGATCCCACATTGACCCGCGAATGCGTATATCCCCGCGGGGTGATGTGGGCATCACCCCCTACCAATGTTCCATTATGTTTTAATCTTTTAACCTAAACCTCAACCTTAACCTGCGTCGGTACGACGCACTTCCTGCTCCTTCATAAAAGGCTATTATTTATATTCTATTTATGTTGCATTACCTTTCGTTCAACATGTTCTCCAATTCTACTTTGAAATTCCTTAATTTTATCCATAACTATTTGTCTTTCTTCATAAAAAACAACTATTATATCCCCAGACTGGGCCTTTTCCATGGCTTTTTCAAGAGCTTCCTCTTCTAGTAACTCAATGGCTATTCGATCTTGGGTTATTCCACCTTTTATAGAACCATCATATAGCATCTGAGCTACTTCTTTAGGCTTTCTTCCTCTTAGATATCTATCCTCTTTAACATATATATAATCAAAGCATTGTCCTGATAATATTCCTACCTCATGTATATTAGAATCCATCCTATCACCTGGAACACCTATGACCCCTATTAGCCTATTCACCTTCATTTTATGCAAGCCATCTATAACATTTTTATAGCCATCATAATTATGTCCATAATCTACTACAACTTTGAATCCTCCAACATCATACATATTAAATCTACCTGGATTTTGAATTTCATCACCTTTAAACTGAATAAGGGCTCGATTTATTATATCCTGATCTATTTCTAATGCCCAAGCAGCTGCTGTAGCGGCTAAACTATTTTCTATATTGTGAGTTAGCGCTCCGCCAAAGGTTGCTGGTATATTCTCCACATTTACTACAGGAATTTGTTCTTTATCAGTAGTTAAATAAATCATATTGTCCTTTATATATACAACTCTACCACCATTTTTAATATGCTTTACTACAGCTTTATTTTTATAGTCTTTAGAAAATAATATAGTTGAACCATATACCCTATCTTGCAAAGAAAGACAATATTCATCATCTGCATTTAATATGCCATATCCGTCCTTCTTAACAGCTTCTACTACCAAAGCCTTTACATTAGCCATATCCTCTAATGTTTCTATTCCATCGATCCCTAAGTGATCCTCTGTAACATTAGTTATTACACCTACATTTGCAAGATCATAGCCTAACCCTCTGTTAATAATTCCACCCCTAGCAGTTTCTAATACAGCGGCAGTTACTTTTTTATTTTTTAAAACCAGTCGGGCACTATTTGGTCCAGTAGTATCACCTTCACTTATACATTCCTGATCTATATATATTCCACCTGTAGTTGTCATTCCCACAGTATGTCCTGCTTCCTGGAGAATATTAGCTATCATTCTTGTAGTGGTAGTCTTTCCATTAGTTCCACTTATAGATACTATTGGAATCGAATGATCTTTAATATTTGGGAATAGAGATTGTACTATTTTTTTAGCTACATTTCTAGGAGTCCCCCTAGATGGAAAGTGGTGCATTCTTATTCCAGGTGCAGCATTTACTTCAATAATACATCCACCAGTTTGTGATAGTGGCTTAGATATGTTAGATGTTGTTATATCTATTCCCGCTACATCTAATCCGATAACTTGAGTGGCTCTAACACATACCTTTTTAATTTCTTCATGCACTAAATCTGTCACATCTATGGCTGATCCACCTGTACTAAGATTATCATTTTCCCTAATATAGACCACTTCATCTTTACTTGGTATATACTCTAAACCTAGTCTGATTTTCTTTAAAAGTAATTCCATCACACTATCTATGGTAATTCTTGTAAGAGGTTTTTCATGTCCATCTCCACGAAGAGGATTTCTATTTTCAATTTCAATTAATCTTTTTATATTATGAATTCCATCACCTACTACATAAGCTGGAATTCTTTCAGAAGCTGCAACAAATTCACCATTTATTACGAGAATTCTATAGTGCTTTCCTAGTATGTGCTTTTCTACTAATGCGCATTTTGTATAAGAAAGAATTGCCCTATATGCCTCTATAACATCTTCATCATTTAAAATGTTTAAAGATACACCTTTTCCTTGATTTCCATTAAATGGCTTTACTACCACAGGGTAGCCTATACTTCTAGCAGCTTCTAAAGCTTCTTGTTCATTATTTACAATTTTCCCAAAAGGAACGGGTATACCATTTTCTCTAAGTAGTTTATTTGTCATTCCCTTATCACAGGAAATATCCACTCCTATACATTTTGTATTTTCAGTTAAGGTTGCTTGTATAAGCTTTCCTTTACTTCCATAGCCTAATTGAACTATACTTTTGTCTCCAATTCTCATAGCAGGAATTCCTAATTTTTCTGCTTCTGAGATAATGGCTTTTGTACTAGGTCCTAACTCTCCTTGTTTAACCCATTCCTTTATTATATTTAATTTTTCAGATATATCTATTTTAGAGCCTGATAAAAGTCCATTTACTATTTCAAAGGCAAGCCTTCCTGCCTCTAAACCAGCAGTTTCATTAAGAAATCCATAAACAACATTGTAAATACTTTGTCCACTTTCCAGCCTTGCTTTTCCATAGCTTACACTGTAACCTATTACAGTCTGAAGCTCAATAGCTACATGCTCTAAAACATGAGCTAAATATGTTCCTTTATTTAGACGATCAACAAATCCCCCTACATATCCTGTAGAGCATTTATGTTCTTTCAGTCCAGGTAGAACCTCTAGCAAATTACGATTAAAATTTGGAATATCCACAGTAGGTGTATTATGCAATTCTCCTAAATCTACAATCAATTTAGCTACTGGATTGTGGCTATAAACATTTCTCCCATTTAAGATTCTCACACTTAAAAGTTTCACTTTAAAATCCTCCTAAACCTTTTCATTTATTTCAGTTATTGGACTTTTCTTTGATAAATCATATCCATACCCATTAGGCAAAACATGTATTGTAACATTAGTAATGGCTAGAGGTTCATCTGGATATTGCTCAGAGGTGTTACAATATTCAATATGCCTTCCATCTATTACAGTAACTACTCCTTCTCCAATAACTCTAAACTCATTTTTATAATCTACAACTATTGCTGTATTTTCATCAATACCTAGACCTAATGATTGTGGGTTTTGTGCAATAGCCGAAAGCAACCTACCTATTCTTCCTCTTTGATTAAAATGTTGATCTATAATAGCCCCCTCTATAAGTCCCATACCTGGTGCCATCTTTATAGTACATCGGCTAGGCGCTTCCTCATCCTCACCTTCCACCACCATAATTCCACTCATCATAGATGCTCCTGCACTTGTACCTGCAATTATCTTTCCATTATCAAGACATTTCTTTAAAGCATCATGAATTGGAGTTCCACCAAGTATACTAGAAATTCTAAGCTGGTCTCCCCCAGTAAAAAATATACAATCAGCATTTAGTATTTCTTTTATTGATTCTTCTCTCCAAGCATCATCTCTACTATCTATTTTTAAAACCTTCACAGTTTCTACATCAAGACTTCGAAATACCTTAATATATTTATCTCCTGCTTCATCAGGATGCTCTGTTGCAGTTGTCACAACTACAAATTTAGGTTCTTTTTTATTCGTTAGTTTTACAAGACTATGCAAAATAGTCTTGTCTGTAGTCTTATCTTCGGCACCACCTATTATAACTAAGTAAGAGTCTTTATGATAAATCAAGGTACTACCTCCCTTATTATTTTACAAAAAATAAAATATTAGTTTGTTGAATTGTTTCCAAAAAAATAGTTAATAAACACCTATTTATTATTATCGTGTTTAAAATTTTCTATGCTTTTTTATTGACAAAACATTATTATTAAATTTTTAAAAGTGTTAAATCTTAGCTTAATTAAAAGTAACATTTTATATACAGTATAACTAAAAAAATCACTGGATTTTAAGTCCAGTGATTTTCACTATTTAAGCCTTTAAAAATGTATCTGCAACCGCTTTAGCGGCAGTGCCCAGCTTTACTTCATATCCTAATTGATATAGTGCCATTTCTACAGCACCCATCACTGCATATACATCTAATTTGTTCAATGACCCAAGGTGCCCAATTCTGAATATTTTTCCTTTGAGGTTCTGTAGCCCACCACCTATTACAACTCCATAGTCTTCTCTCAGCAAGTTTGCCAGTTCTTTATAATTTATCTCTTTTGGCAAAGCAATGGCTGTAACAGTGTTAGATGCATTTTCTTCATCTGCTAGAAGTTCCAGCCCCATTGATTTTACTGCATTTCGGACAGCTTGTGCCATTAATTCATGTCTAGCCCATACATTTTCAATTCCTTCTTCACTCAATATATCTAGTGATTCCTTTAGTCCATACAACAAAGTAGTAGCCGGTGTATATGGAAACTGAAATTCTAGCATTTTCGATTTAACAGCTTTATAATCCCAATACCATTTTGGCATTGTCGATCTTTTCACAAACTGCCATGCCTTTTCACTTAAAGAAACAATCCCTAATCCTGGTGGGAGCATAAAACCTTTTTGAGAAGCACTTACAACCACATCTATACCCCATAGATCAGTTTCCAGTGGTAAACAAGCTAAAGAGCTTACCGCATCTACAATCAATACTGCAGGGTGTCCACTTTCCTTCATTACTTGGCTGATATTTTCAATATTATTAGTAATACCAGTAGTTGTCTCATTATGAGGCAAACAAACCGCCTTTATATTTTTTTCTTTATCTTCATTTAAAATCTGTTTTATCTCTTCTGGTTTTACAGCTTCCTTCCATTCTTTTTTTATTCTTATAACATTTACACCATGATTTTCTGCTATTTGTGCCATTCTTTCGCTAAATACCCCCAAGGATACAGCTACAATAGTATCTCCTGGAGATAGCAGATTAACTATAGCTGATTCTAGGACTCCACTTCCAGAGCTGGGAAACATTAGAATATCATTATCAGTACGATAAGTTTCTTTTAAACCATTAATACAATCTGCAACTAATTTTTCAAATTCAGGTCCTCTATGATTAATTAAAGGCTTTGATAGACTTCTTAAAATTCTATCTGGTATATTGGTCGGTCCAGGTATTTGCAAAAACTGTCTTCTTTCCATTAAGTCACTCCCTTTATTCAAAGCTTTCTACAATTTCTTCTATTGCTTTAACCACTTCTTTTAAATGATGTTCTTCAATTCCCCAGTGAGTTACCATTCTAAAGGATGTATTTGAAATTCTCTTAGCTTTAATTCCTTTGTTATTAAGCTCTCCTAAGAATATATCAATAGATATTGGCAACTTCTCTATTGATCCTGTAATAATATTGGTGTGTATTTTTGATATATCTACCTTTAATCCTGAAATTTTAGATAATTTTTTTCCTAATATTTCTGCATTCCTATGATCTATCTCTATCTGTGGAAGCATTGTTTTTAAAGCTACAATGCCAGGTGCAGCTAAAAAGCCTGCTTGCCTAAATCCCCCACCTAATCTTTGTTTAATCCATCTAGCCTTTTTAATAAAGTCTTTATTCCCAGCCAGAATTGCTCCAAAAGGTGCACTCAAACCTTTTGTTAAAGCAAACATCACCCCGTCTACCTCTTTTGTAATTTCTTTAACTGGTAGCTTTGATGCAATACTTGCGTTAAATATCCTTGCTCCATCCATATATACAGGTATGTCATGCTTCTTACCTAATTCACAGACTTGGCTTATGTTTTCAATAGGAACGACTAGTCCAGCATTCAAGTTATTTGTATTTTCAATACATATAAGAGATGTTTTTGCTCTTTGAATACCCTCTTCCTGGATTAATTTTTCCATTTTGTCAATATCATAAATACCATTTGGTACTTCTATAGGCCTAGTCTGTACCTGAGAAAGTGCAGAAAGAGCAGCTACCTCTAGGTTATAAATATGGGAGGTGTCTCCCACTATAACCTCTTCACCTCGATTTGTAAAAGTCATTACTGCAACTTGATTTGCCAGTGTACCCGAAGTAACAAAAAGAGCATCTTCTTTACCAAGTATATCAGCTGACATTACTTCCAGCTCTCTTACTGTTAAATCTTCGCCCATGATATCGTCACCTACAACGGCATTATACATAGCATCTCGCATTTCCTGAGTAGGTTGAGTTACAGTATCTGAGCGTAAGTCTATAAATTTTTCCATATGTCATCACCTTTCCTTTATTAAATCTATAAAATAAAAAGGAAAAAATATAAGTATATATTATAAAACAAACTCTATTATAATAAAGTTAATTGTCTACTTAATATTTCTTTTAGGAGTTTCCGATTTTCCCTAAAAGTGAAGCTAATGCTGCAACTTGTGGAGATGCTAAGTATATTTTTGCATCATCATGTCCCATTCTACCTTTTGTATTTCTAACTGTTGTGGTAACTAGCACATCTTTCTTACTTACCACCCCTTGGTGTATTCCTGAGCATGCTCCACATCCTGGATTAATAATTATGCCACCACTATTTCTTATTATTTCACTATACCCTAATGTATCCATTTCATTGGCTATCTTTCTAGAAGCAGGTGCAATAATTAGAGTTACATTTTCATTTACTTTTTTACCATTTAATATATCTGAAACAACTTTCATATCGTCTATTCTACCGTTTGTACATCCACCAATAAAAACTTGAGTTATATATATACCTTTAACTTCTTCAATAGGAAATACGTATTCAGGAGATCCCGGTATTGCAACAAGAGGAGATAATTCATCAATGGATAAGTTAAAAGACTTATCATAGATTTCATCTTTGCTAGGATTACTTTCCATAAAGTAACAGGTTCTAGCCCCAACCTCTCCCATCATATTAGCAATAGTCATTTTTTGACTTTGAGTCAAATCGCTTAGGGATTCTCCACAAAAAACTACTCCGTTATTTTTTATTTCCTTTCCTAACTTACTTATTATAAATAATGCAACGTCTTTACCTGAAACTTCCGGAATATTGTTACCTTGTTTTTTAAGCCTTCCATTAATTTCTACTTTTATAATTTTTGGTACTACAAGCTCATACTTTCCTGTCTTTAAGACATTCGCCATCTCACTTGGAGTAATAGAAAATGTCAGTGCTCCTAAGGCCGCTGAAGTACAAATATGTCCATCTACACCTGCAACTACCTTGTCCTTTAATGAGTCTCCAAATTTTTCAGCAACAACTTGATGAAGTATCCCTTCCCCATGAGCATACAAGTTTATATTGTTTTTTTCACAAAACTCTTTTATATCCAAAAAATTTTGTCGTGCTTCACTACTGGGAGCAGGCAGAAAATGATCTATGGTTACATGAAGCTTAGACCCATAGGGGAGTTTGTCATTTTTGTCTAAGTTAGACTCATTAATAATCTTAGTCATAGTTCCATCATGAGCTAAAGCTAGGTCTACCTCTATATTTATTCTTTGATTATATTCTACATTGTTTGATTTTGATGACTTTTTTAATAGCTTGTAAATTACGTTCATTATGATCTCTCCCTTAAACTAATTATTATGGGGTGGAACCCCACCCCATAAATCAATCTAAATAACTCCTATTACCCAAAGAACACAAGTAGTTGCAAAAGAAGCAAGTCCTCCCACAAGTGTGGCACCACCATATGAAAGGAGCGCATTCTTTAAGTTCATCTTTGAAAGAGATGTTACAACCCAGAAATAACTACTATTTACATACTTAACGATTACTGAGCCTGATGCTCCTGCCAACATAGCAGCTTCTGGAGATAGTCCTAGTTGTGGAAGCATTGGTGCTACTAGAGAACCCGCTGTTATACATCCAACTGTAGTTGATCCAGTTATCATATTTCCTATCACACCAATTATAAATGGAAGTAATATAGAAGGCATTCCTGTGTCAGCTACCCATGTTGTTATTGCTTCTACAGCAGGTGTACCTTTTAGAATTTGACTTAAAGATCCGCCTAAACCTGTTACAACAAGTATCATAGCTGATGTTCTTAATCCATCTTCAACCCATTTATTTTTAGATGCTTCTCTTTGATTTTTATCTGTAATATTCATATATGATAAAAGTACACCTATTGATAATGCTACAACAGGCCATCCCAAGAATCCAAAGATTGCCTGTAGGGCATGATCTTCAGGCATTTTATACGCAATAATACTTTGGCTAGCTATCAATAAAACTGGTACTACTATGGGAGCATATGAACGCAACGCTGATGGTAGCTTCATTTCAGAATCAGATGTTGCAACCGCTTCATCATCTAAGAATGTCCCTCCTATAAATTCTGCTGATGGAGGAGAGTCTATTCTTGGTCCAACAATAAATTGTCCCCAAGCCCAAGCAGCTAATGATCCTGCCAAGCATACAACACTACCCCAAATTATAACCTTTCCAATGTCAGCTCCAACAAGAGCTGCCGCTGCCAAAGGCCCTGGTGTAGGAGGAACAATAGCATGAGTTAGCTGTAGAGCACCTACTAAGCCTGTAGCCATTGTACTCATTGAAACTCCCATAGCTGCAGCTGCCGAATGTACTAATGGATTTAAGATAACATATGCTATATCCGAAAACACGGCAATACCTAGAACAAAACCTGATAATGTCAATGCTAATGGCATTCTTTTTTTGCCTACAGCATCGATCATTGTCTTTGTAATAGTTTGTATTGCTCCTGTATGTTTTAGTGCTTCTGCCATAACTGATCCAAGAACAATTACAACAGCAATACTTTGTAATGTCTTTCCAAAACCTTTTTCAAAAGCTCCAATAAACTCATTCATACTTACCCCTGGTATCAATCCAAAAGCTAAAATAGGCAATAACATTGCAAAAAAAACATGCCATTTAAATTTAGCTATAAAAAGCAGTAAAAATATAATTATTGCTAAAAACCCTAATAGCGTCAATGAAACACTGTCAAGTATCATTGAAATATCCCCCTTTTATTTTTGTAATTATTATAATAAGCTAATTTAACCGTTCCTCCTTTCTTAATAATCCCTCGTACTTTCTTATATGTAGTACTCAACAACTTTAATTAAGAATGTTGAATTATAAGGATTATTGTTTTCTCAAGCACCTACCCTTAGAAAACGTTTTCCTAATACTCGGCACTTAAATAACACTAAATGCAATTCTTATTCCACATTTCTGAAATTGCTGAATAACTATACTTGTTTTAGTAAAATAAAAAAATGTTACAAATTTGTTTCATGTTCGCTTTACGTTCGTAGCATTTTTTTGAAACATTGTAACATTTTCATTTTTTATATATTTAGTTATTTTTTCAACTTATGTTTTTTCATTTTCCTCCATAGTGTTGTTCTTGACATTCCTAACTCTTGTGCCGTCTTAGTTATATTCCAATCATTAGTATATAGTGCTGTTTTTATTTTTTGTTTTTCTTTACTAACTACAACCATATTAGATTCTTGGTCTATGTCAAGCTTTTCAGCTTTAAATTCAGAAATCCTTGAAACCAAAAAGTCAATGTCTTCTAAAGTTATATTATCTTTTTTTGCCATAACCACTAACCTCTCAGCAAAATTTCTCAATTCCCTTACATTACCAGGCCAATGATATCCACTAAGAAATGTAACTACCTCAGGTTCAAGCTTTAACATAGGTTTTTTAAATCTTTTAGTAAAGTTTGCTATAAAATAATCTAAATAATATGGTATATCTTTATGTCTATGTCGTAAAGGTGATAATGTTAGCTCCAGAATATTCAATCGATAGTAAAGATCTCCCCTAAACTCTCCCTGATTAATTAAGCTTAAAAGATTTTTATTAGAAGCAGCTATAACTCTGATATCAATAGGAATTAATTTATTATCCCCTATTCTCATTACTTGCTTTTCTTGTATCACTCTCAACAACCTTCCCTGAAGAGAAGGATTCATTTCCGATATTTCATCTAAAAACAATGTGCCTCCATGAGCTAATTCAAAAAATCCTCTCTTTCCCTTACGATCTGCCCCTGTAAAAGCCCCTGGTGCATAACCAAAAAGCTCTGATTCAAGTAAACTCTCAGGAAGTGCTGCACAGTTCACTGCAACAAATGGTTTATCTCTTCTTTCACTTTCATTATGTATACTTTGGGCGATTACCTCTTTTCCAGTGCCTGTCTCTCCTTCAATAAGAACAGTTGCGTCTACCTTTGCATACTCCTTAGCAATACGGATAGTTTCTTGAATAGCTTCACTACATCCCTGGATATCTTTAAAAGTGTATCTAGCATAATGTCCAGAAGTAACAATCTCACGTCTAATTTTTTCTTCTTTTTCCTGAATACGCCCAATATCTTGCAATATTATTAAATCACCTAGAATATCCCCATTAACTAAGACAGGCATTCGTGTAAAAAGGACTTTTCTTCCTTTAATTGTTTCAATACTTTCCGACTCATCAGACTTTTTTTCCCATAATTCATCTATCATAATTTTTGGAAAAACTTTGTAAATAGATCGCTCTAGTACAGTATCACTTTGTATATTTAATAGTTTTTCTGCAGTAGGATTAAAAATATTAATAATACCTTTTCTATCTACTGATATAATTCCATCCTGTGCGTATTCTACTACCGCCCTAAACTTTTCATTTCTTTCTTTTTCGCCTCTCATAGCTATTGCTATACGATTAGCCTCTTCTATGGCACTAATAAACACTTCTTTTCCAGTTTTAATTACGATTGGTTTAATATTATACTGAGCTGCATATCTAGTAATAATTCCCCCACCCACCACAATTCCTATACCTCTTTTTTGAATCTGTTGTATTTTTTCTTCTACTTCCTTTTCATCCTTCACAAGATACTTTTCTAATTTTTTTCCAACAATTTCCTCATAGCTTTCCACAGCAGGTAAAATATTGTTAAAGGCTAATATAGCCACTGAATTTCCAAATTTATTTGCTTCTCTCATTGCCTTAAGTATGTCCATGGGTGTTATAGGGATATTTACCGTAGGAATTTTAATCCTCGTTTTACTCAACATAATTTCAGTTCCACCACGGGCTATTATCACTTCATAGCCTTGGTCTTCTAAATCGTGTGCTAATTGAACCCCTTTCCCCATAGAACCTTCTAATATAGTTATATCTTCTTTTAATTCTTTAACTGCTGTATATGCAGTTTCTATTAAGTCGTTAGGTACTATAATTGCAATTTTTATCATAGTATCCTCCTATCTAACTAGTAATCGCATGTCCTATTGTTTGCATTTATTATTCTTCAACTATTTTAACACCTTTGTTTAATTATACATCAAAATATACTAGTGTCTTATTAATTATTTTTTTAACTTAAAAAATAAAGTACGCTTCTAAACTATTCGAATAATTTAGAGACGTACTTTATTGCTTCAATTTTTATATAATTTAAAATATATATATATTCAATATCCAATACTCACAAGCATTTATATCTTTTTAGCAGCCTTTATAACATGCTTTAATAATATAGATGTGGTTACTGAACCTACTCCTTTAGGTACAGGAGTAATACTTCCAGCTATTTCAGAAACTTCATCGAAATTTACATCTCCACACATTTTTCCATTTTCATCTACATTTATACCTACATCTAAAACCACTGCACCAAGCTTAACAAATTCTTTTCCTACAAATTTAGCCTTACCAATAGCTGCTACTACAATATCAGCACCTGCTACCACTTCACTAAGATTTTTAGTTTTAGAATGACATATAGTAACAGTTGCATTTTCCTTTAAAAGCATCATACTTAAAGGTTTACCCACTACCATACTTCTGCCTAGTACAACTGTATTAGTTCCTTTTATAGGAATTTCATAATATTTTAGAATTTCCATAACTGCTGCAGGTGTACAGGGTAAAAATCCATCTAAAGAACCTTCGAAAATTTTGACCATATTATTGGGATTCATACAATCAATATCCTTATCCGGATTAATTATGTACTTTATTTTTTCTTCATCTAACTGTTTTGGGAGAGGTTGAAAAATAAGAATACCATGAATATTTTTATCATTATTCATCTTTTCCAAGGTTTCTGTAAAACTTTCCATATTAACATCTTCAGGCAGTTCAAATACTTTGCACTCTACATCAACAGAATCACAATTTTTAGTAATACCTCTTTCATAAGCAATATCATCTTGCCTATTACCCACTCTTAAAATTCCTATGGTTGGCGTAATACCTTTTTGCCTTAATGCTAGACTTTCTTCCTTTGCTTTACTTTTAATTACAGCTGCAACTTCTTTACCACTTAATATAGTTGCCATTTTTCATCCTCCTGTCTTATAGTTATATATTGTAATGCTATATTTATCTAATTTTATACTATTTTTTTGATATATATCTATATTTATTTATATTATATATTACATATAATAGATTCTATAGTAAAATACTATAATTATAAACATTTTTTAGTGGAATTTCTTTCATTATTTCGCAACTTGTGTTATATTCCTATTATATCCTTGAAAGATGTTCATTAACAAATAAAATTTCATAGATTATTTATAGAGTTCAAGGATTAAAATTTTAAGGAGGGCTTATAATGAAACTCATAGTAACAAAAGAAGCTGAGCTTGAGCTATCTGAACAAATCAAGCAATATGACATGACTAATAAAGCTTTAAGACTTTATGTGGCTGGTGCTGGATGATCAGGTCCATCATTTGGTATAGCTCTGGATGAGCCAAAAGAAGCAGATCATGTAGAAAGTCTTGAAAACTTTAAAGTTATTGTAGATAAGGAACTATTAGATAGTTTCCCAGAAATCAAGGTAGATATTGTTGAAACTCCTCAAGGAAAAGGGTTTGCAGTATCAACTGGTGACGCTGGTGGTTGCGGAAGTGACTGTGGAGGTTGTAATTAAAATTTAAATTTTTAAAAGGGCATCTATCATTAGTATAGATGTCCTTTTTTACTATAGGTACGAATGAATTCGTACCTACTTCTATAAGAATTAATTCTTCAGACCTCCTGTAGGCTCGAATTCATTCGTGCCTACTTTCCATATTATAATTTATTAGGTTTAGTTATCAATTTTATAAACTCTTTAATATCTGTAGTTGGCTCCTTACAACTAAAATTTTCACAGACATATGCTGTAGTTTTATTATCCATAGGGTTTTGTTCTTTTGCAAAGGGTACTAATTCATATAATTCTTTTATGCCATGATTTAACACCACTGTTGTAAATGGCAAAAATCTCTTATTAATTTCTACTGACATCTTTTTAGTATCTTCATATTCCTTTTCCCCTGCAATAGTAATTTCTTGAGTTGGAATTATGGAAAAAAGAAATGACATCATGAAATAAGTGTAAGCGTTAGGATTTTCAACTACATTTCCTCCAAAGACCTTAAATTGTTTATAAGCCTTGTCTTCCAGCTCCTTATCTCCTGTTATTCTAGCTAATCTAAGCATATTCAAAGTAGCAACAGAATTTCCTGAAGGGGTTGCACCATCATATATATCCTTTGGCCTTAGGAGTAATTCTTCACTATCATGTCCATATATAAACAATCCACCTTCAGCTTCATCCCAGAAAAGTTCATTCATGTCATTATTCAACCTAATGGCATGCTTTAAATATACAGTATCAAAGGTAGTCTCATAAAGCTCAATCAATCCCCATATCATAAAAGCATAGTCATCTATAGTTCCACGATAAGCTGATTCACCATCTCTATACCTAGCTAGCAATCTTCCATCTTCTGAAACTAAGTTGTTTAGTATAAATCCAGCAGCCTTCCTAGCACCATGATTATAGGCCTCGTTGTTTAGAGCTCTTCCCCCAAAAGCCAACGCTGCAATCATTAGTCCGTTCCAAGCTGTCAGAATTTTATCGTCTTTATGGGGGTGAATCCGCTTTACTCTTTCCTCAAAGAGTATCTCTTTGCATTTGTGCAGTCTTTCATCCAACTTTTCGTCTTCTTCTATTTCTTCTAAATCTGTTTCTATAAGATTTGGTATGTTTTTTCCTTCAAAATTTCCCCCATTAGTAATATCATAGTACTTAGCAAAGAGCTTTCCATCCTCTTTTCCTAAAATATCCATGACCTCTTTTGGCTTCCATACATAAAACTTACCTTCTTCTCCTTCTGAATCAGCATCCTCAGCAGAATAAAAAGCTCCACCATCATCTGTCATATCCCTTAACACATAAGTAAAAATCTTATCTGCAACAGTTACATACCGCTTATTCCCTGTTAATTGATAGGCCTCCACATAAGCTATGGCTAATAAAGCATTATCATAAAGCATTTTTTCAAAATGAGGTGCTAACCACTTTCGATCCACCGAATAACGAGAAAACCCAAAGCCAAGGTGGTCAAATATTCCTCCCTTATACATACTATCTAAGGTCTTTTCAACTATATTTAGCGCCTCTTTTTCCTCAGTAACTTTATAGTATCTTAATAGAAATAATAGATTATGAGGTGTAGGAAATTTTGGAGCATTACCAAAACCACCATACTCTGGGTCAAAGAATTTTTTTAGTTCATTATATGTAGAGTGAATAACATCTTTAGTAAGTTCCCCTGATTTAGCAGAAATAACACTATCTTTAATAGCCTGATTAATCTCTACACTACTTTTCTCTAGTTCATCTCTTCTATCATTCCATGCATCTTGAATAGAATTAAGAACGTCTATTAAACCCGGCTGTCCATACTTACTCCTTTTAGGAAAATATGTTCCAGAAAAGAAAGGCTTCTTATCAGGAGTCATTATAATAGTAAGTGGCCATCCACCACTACCTGTCATAGCTTGGCAAAAGGTCATATATATATTATCTATATCTGGTCTTTCTTCTCTATCAACCTTTATGGATATGAAATTCTCATTTAAATACTCAGCTACTTCTTCGTCCTCAAAGGATTCTCTTTCCATCACATGACACCAATGGCAAGTTGAATATCCTATAGAAAGAAAGATAGGTTTATCTTCAAATTTTGCCTTTTTAAAAACTTCGTCACACCAAGGATACCAGTCTACTGGATTGTGGGCGTGTTGAAGAAGATAAGGGGATTTCTCATTGATTAATCTATTTGATTGTTCATTTATTTGCACAGATCATTACCTCCTAGCTTATTTTAAATTCTATTTATACATGTACCCTTTTATTTTCCCCAATTTCAACCTTTGTATCCTTTTTATGTAGTATTAGTTATTGTATAATATATCTGTATATGTAATGAAGTGTTACGCTATAGTAGCTTTATTTAAATTTTAATGGGAGGTTCAAATAATGACTGGTGTAAATCTTATAAATTTAATTCTTTTACCAATATTTATGGCTATACCTGCAGTAATATTATATTTTATAATTAAAATAGCTATAAAAAATGCAATAAAAGAATTAAAGGAAGAAAATATATTATAATTTAAAGACACATAGGGTTTGTCTGGTGATATGATAGTATAGTATAGGGAAAAGGCGACGTAAACGTCACAGGTTGACGGTTTACGGTTGTCGGTTAAGACCTAGGGAAAGATCCTTCGCATACGCTCAGGATGACATTTGAGAGTATTTCTCTCGCCTGTCATCCTGAGTGTATACGAAGGATCTTTCTAATCGTAAACCGTCAACCAACAACCGTCAACCTGCGTCGGTACGACGCAATATCCCTATATCCTGACAGAACAACAGAGCAGAATAATAAAGCTTTATAATTTACTATTCCATCAGCCTGATCAAGGGTTTCATAAATAGAAGATTTTCTTTATACAGAAAATAATTACACTTGAAAACACAAAAAACTAAGAGTTTTTCCCCTTAAACTTTTAAAAATAGTGAGCTAGTAATTTATACTAGCTCACTATTTTATAATAGGTTTTTGCAGTTAGGACATACACAATTGTATAAAAAGCTGTAAAAACTATAATTGTTATGGCAGTACACATAGCAAATAGAGGTATATTTGTAAGATTAAGAACTGCAAGTAGTTTAGTGATTACCTTAAAAGCAAAAACAATATGAATTACTGCTGTTAAGAGGGGTAAAAAGAATACCGTTAAAACTTGACTTTTAATAGCTTGCTTCACTTCTAGGTGACTCATCCCAACCTTTTGCATGATCTCAAATCTACCCTTATCGTCATACCCTTCAGCAATCTGCTTATAGTATATGATAAGCACTGTTGCCATAACAAATAATAATCCTAAGAATATTCCCAAGAAGAATAATCCTCCATATATGGAATAGAAGCTTGCCCTTGAACTTTCTGTCCCTTGAGCATATCCTTTCACACCAAGGTCTTTGATTTCTTTATTTAATGTCTTTGTTATTTTGATCTGAGCATCTCTTTGGCCATTGACATCAAATCCATAATCATAGGAAAGATCCTTTGTATCATTCATATCACCACTAAGAGAGTATCCAATCCGCTTTATTGTATTAACATCATCAACAACCAGATAATAGGTGTTGGTTAATTCTCCCGAGGCGCTTTTATCTAAGAAAATGGAATCAAGACGATCTTTAATAACTATCTTAAAGTCATTGAAGTGGATAGTATCTCCTGGAATTTCCCCTCTCAAGGTATAAAGTAGCGCTTCTCCACTGGATAAGGACAACGATGTATTTACCAATTTGTTATAATCTTTCAGTGTAACAAGTGTGACCATAGCAAAATCCTTAGAGGAAAAAGATGATTCATTCGCCTGTGTAAAAGTGTTTTTATTTTGGATTGTTCCATAACTAGTCGTTCGGTAGCGCATAACATTTTCTTTAGAAACATTAGCCATTGCAATTTGTTTTTCTATGATATTATCTAGCTTTAATGCATGTTGCTCTGAAACATCTGAAGCATGAACAATAATATTTCTTGGAAATCTATTACGCAATACATCCTCCATACCTACATACAGAGAAATAGTTGTAGAAAGCATAATAATTACTGCTGTTGATAAAATACAGATATTTGCTAGACCTGCTGCATTTTGCTTCATACGATAAATCATACCTGAAATTGAAATGAAGTTCTTTAATTTATAATAATGATTTGTATTTTTACGAAGAGTTTTTAATAGTGCTATACTCCCAGTTGTGAACAAAAAATAGGTTCCTATGATTACCAAAACAACAGCTATAAAAAATAGATTAAGTGCTGCTAACGGTGTTTTGACAGTTAGTGAAATATAATATCCTCCACCAAGACATATAACCCCAATAAAACTTAAAATCCACTTTGTTTTCGGCTCTCTTTCACCTACATTGGCTCCCTTTAACAATTCTATAGGCTTTGCAAGATGCACTTGACCAATATTATAAAGTAGATTAAGAATAAAAATTCCTGCAAATAAAGCAAGTGTATATAGAATAGCCCTTACAGGTATCTCAAAGCCAAAGGTGGCTTCAAATGAAATCAACTTAAGCAATAGTAAGATTATCAGTTTACTGAAAATTATTCCTAACAATATGCCTGCCACAATACTTATTGTAGCGATAAATAATGTTTCAAAAACCATTATCTTTGCTATATGTCTCTTTTCCATACCAAGCATATTGAAAAGGCCAAACTCTTTTTTTCGTCGTTTAATCAAAAAACTGTTAGTATAGAATAAGAATATTACTGAAAAAATCCCAATAACGATTACACCAAAAAATAAAAGTTGTCTTACAGAACCACTATCACTAACACTACCTATATCTTTAGCTATTGTTAAAAAACTCATATTATAAAACATCATGATAGTCCCAATACAAGTAAGTATATAAGGAATATAAGTTTTCCTATTTCTACTTATATTATTTATAGCAAGCTTAGGATAAAAAAATCTATTCATTTCTAGCACCACCTGTAGCAATCATCGTAAGGGTATGAGAAATCTTCTGATACATTTCTTCATTGGACATGAAAGCTCTATAAATCTGGTGAAATACCTCTCCATCCTTTATGAAAAGAACTCTTTTTGCATGACTTGCCGCCTTTGTACTATGGGTTACCATAAGTATTGTTTGACTATCATTGTTAATCTCTGTAAATATCTTTAAAAGTCCCTCAGTAGAACGAGAATCCAGAGAGCCTGTTGGTTCATCAGCTAGAATGAGCTGTGGATTAGTAATAAGAGCTCTAGCTACAGCTGTTCGTTGCTTTTGTCCACCAGAGATCTCGTAAGGATATTGGGAAAGAATATTCGTTATATCAAGTTTTTTAGCAATAGGCTTAAGTCTAATATTCATTTCTTCATAGGACTTTCCCATTAACACAAGTGGCAGAAAAATATTATCTTGAACTGAAAATGTATCTAATAAATTAAAGTCTTGAAATACAAAACCTAAATTATCTCGTCTAAAGGCAGATATTTCTGACTCCTTAATAGATACAACACTCCTTCCATTTAACAGCACATCACCACTTGTTGGTTTATCAAGAGCTGCAAGAATATTTAACAAGGTTGTTTTACCAGACCCTGATTCACCCATTATTGCAACATATTCACCCTGTTCAACTGAAAAAGATACATTAGTAAGTGCCTGAACAGGATTTCCGCCAAATCTCGTAGTATAAATCTTTTTTAAGTTATTAACCTCTAAAAGGGACATATGATACCCTCCAATCTTTTCTTACTTATCATAATAACAAAAAGAGAAAATGCACTGCCATAATTTTGGCTTACAATTTCTCTTCTAACCTTACATTTTAGTAAGTTTTTTATTCATTCTACAGAAATATCGATTACATCAAGTCCTATCTTTACTTTAGTGCCTTTTCCCGGTTTAGATTCTATTGAAATAGTATGTGACATCTTGTCTACAATTTGTTTGCAAAGATACAGACCAATTCCTGTAGATTTTTTGTCAGAGCGTCCGTTATAACCTGTGAATCCTTTTTCAAATACCCTAGGCATATCCTCTTGTTCAATACCTATGCCTGTGTCTTCAATTACCAAAGTGTTAGGTAGATTATGATCCATATAAATTGAGATCTCTCCCTTTTTCGTATATTTTAAAGCATTAGACAATATTTGTTCTATAACAAAAACCAACCATTTTTCATCTGTTAGCACATAATAATTAAGATTTTCATAGTTAAGCTTGATTTTTTTAAGAATAAAGGATTTTGAATACTTTCGAATTCCTTGCCTGATAATGTCGTCAATGGAATATCTTTTGAACATTAAGTCAGAATTCATACTCTCTAGTCTTAAGTATTGCAAGACCATTTCTACATATTGTTCTATCTTAAAAAGCTGCTCTAAAAGTTCATTATTGAGATTGGATTTTTCTGACTGCAAAAGTAAACGCATAGCGGCAATAGGGGTTTTGATTTGATGTGCCCAGATGGTATAATAATTTAGCATATCCTTAAAGTCCTTATCTTTTGTATTAATAAGTTCTGACCGATTTTGCTCAATAATCATTATTAATTCCTGATAGTCCTTTTCGATCAGGTCTTTGGTAGTTGGAAACATATAATCAGAAATAATAATACTATTTCTTAATTTTTTTAGTTTCAGATGCTTCTTGTAAAATGCCAAAAATTCAATAAAGGCAATTATGAAGATAACAACACTTGTAAGTAAAGAAGAATATAATACTGATTCTAAAGGAATGGAATACAGTGTAAAAACCATTAAAAATATTCCAAATGATACAAGAATAACAGCAATTTTCTTAATATTATATTTTAAATATAACCCAAAAATATTTATAGCATCCTTCATATTAGTCCACCATGTATCCAATGCCTCTCTTAGTTTTGATGAAATTGTCTAGTCCTGCCTCGCCAAGTTTTTTACGCAGACGTGTTATATTCACTGTCAAGGTGTTCTCATCAACAAAGCTATCATTTTCCCAAAGACGTTGCATTATTTCCTCACGCGAAACAATATTTCCGATGTTTTCCATGAGAAGTTGCAAAATTTTGTATTCATTCTTTGACAACTCAACTTTTTCATCACCATAGGTTAGTGTTGTATCACTTAGATTTAAGACAACACCCTCATGTTCCATAAGGTTTGTTTTCCCTTGAAACGAATAGGTTCTCCGAATAAGGGCACCCACCTTAGCAGTGAGAACACTTAAGTCAAATGGTTTGGAAATAAAATCATCTCCACCCATATTCATAGCCATGATGATATTCATATTATCACTGGCAGAAGAGATAAACATAACAGGAACTTTAGATATTTTGCGTATTTCACTACACCAATAAAAGCCATTATAAAAAGGAAGCATCACATCAAGTAGAATTAACTGCGGTTCAAATTGAATAACCTGCCCTGTGACATTCTTGAAATCGTTAACATACATAACATTATAATCCCATTTAGATAGATAATCCTTTATTGTTTGTGCAATTGTAATATCATCTTCAATGATCATAATCTTAAACATATATATTCCTCCAAAACTCTATACAATTAAATAATTCTAGTCATCATTTTGTCGCATTATTCATAAAACATGAATACTATACAGCTCTTAGCTGTCTTTCCTCTTCCTCTATTGTCCCCATAGCTCCATCAAAGACTAGTATCTTCTTATCTAATAGCTCTCCAAATTCTTTTTTATTCAAATTTATCACTCATTTCTTTATATGTTAAGGTTCTATAATTTTAATTTGTCCCCATGCTCCCATCTTATCTCCAACAATGATAAGAATCCCTTCAATTTGCTTTACATTTTGAGCAAAACTTATTCCCTTTTCAATATCTTCATAAGTTTCGACTATATTTCCAATAGCTGTAGCAGCTGCATCAGCAAGTAGTGTATCCTTTGACACTACTACCACTGCATCAGCCTTACCAAAGCTTAGGGAGTGTCCAACCGTTCCTGCCGACGTACAAATGCCTACTGGAGTATTCTCAGGTAAAACCTCTAGTGCAAGCTTATTTGAAAATGGAGAGTTACCAGCATATATCATTATTTTTCTGGTAGAGTTTGTTTTAATAAATATATCTCCGCCATTTTCTATTATGACTTCATCTATATGCTGTAGTAGCTTATGACCAACGTATTCAGATATCCCACCAGCTACAGCTGCCATTGGTCCAACATTTACAGTTCTAGCAGCTTTAGCCATATGGGTTACTATTCTAGGAGCATCTTCCCATACCTCTACGGGAGTTAGAGTGTGAAAAAATTCCTTGTGCTTCTTCACATACTCTTCAATATCATTTCTATATTCAAGTAGATACAGTCTAGCTAATTGGCTAACATCTTTCTGTGAAAATATTTGCAAGTCTGACTCCTGTTCAATAATAGTATACCTTTGTAGATTAGATGCCTTTACGTAATATCTATAGAATCTTTCCTCATACATATTTTTCTCCTAAATTACAACCTCTATTATTCTAAGTGGACAAGCTTTTACACATAGTCCACAAACCAAGCAGTTATCAACACCAAAGTCTATCTTCCAGGTTTCTTTATCAAATTTTAGTGCATCTGCTGAGCAAACAGCAGTACAAGCTCCACAGTGAATACACTCATCTTCATTTCTAATAACCTTCTTCTCGTATATTTCTACATTTACCTTCTGATTTTCTAAGTATTCAATTGCATCATCTACTTTTTCTTTAGCCCCAGATATCTCTAGTAGGAGTTTACCCTCAACATTGTAGTCAATACTTGCCCTAAGTATATTTATCTCAAAATCAAAATCTTTTATCAATCTATATATAATGGGTTGATCGGTTAATTCTTTTGGATAAGTAAGTAATATTTTAACTTTCATGAATTAATCCTCCTTCATATTTGCTTCTAAAGAATTAGGTCTAGCTTCCATAGGCAGGTGTTGAACTGGTTTTTCAACATAAAACTTGCCTTCTTTAATCCATTCCTTTAATAAATCAGCTATTTCTCTTGCCTTTGATAAACTGGACAGGGGTGAAGTTCTTATTTTCTTTCCATTTATTTCAATCATACCACTTCTCAATTCTTCATAGCTGACTCGACCATAGCTAGGTTTATTTCTTTTAGGAACGCTGTAATCAATAACATCAGTATAAATATCCTTATTCTGAACTGAAACATGCTCCATCATTTCTTCATCTAAAATAGGTATAGGTACTCCAATACCTACGAACATTGATACACCATATTTTTCAAATACTGCTGGCCTTATAAATCTACTGCTCATTTCCTTTAAGTTTGCAACTACTGCTAGAGTCCCTGCATTAGACATTGGTATTCCATTCTCTCCTCTTGCCTTACTTGGATTATGCTGTGTTCCTTCCCATGAAACGTATCCTACAGCTCCAGCCAAAAAAATTCTTGATCCAATGCCTATTGTTCTATAATATGGATCATTTAATAGAGGACTTAGCTCTCCTGCACTACAGTAAGTCACATTACCCATTCTTGGCTGTAGAATACCCATATATGTATGAATAACATGCTCAGAACCATTTACTGCAGCAGCATAATTTTGATATGCATTTCGCGGATTATATAAATAAGCTTGGTTTATAGAATCCTTGTTTATATATGTTTCAATTTCCGTTTTTGGATAACAATCTGTACCGTAAGAACTAGCCTTTAAAAGTACTTCTTTTCCATCTATTAAATCAACTATCACATGAGCTCCACCGTATTCCATACCTTTATCTTCAGAAACCTCAGTAGCACCTATAAAAGCATCTACAGCGGCTATTCCTGCATATGCAGAAACATTATTTAAAGATACCCTAGTCATTCTTATAGGAGGATCTGAATGCCCAAAATTTAAAAATGCACCTGTTGAACACATAGGACCAAAGGTTGCCGTTGTTACTACATCCACCTCTTTAGTGGCCTCTTTCATACCTTTTTCTTTAACAATGCCTATAACTTCCTCTGCTGTCACAACAACAGCTTTGCCTTCTCTAATCTTTTGATTGATTTCTTCATACGACTTTTTGATTGTCATTCCCACCCACATCCTTATCTTTTTTTATAATAATAAAAAAAGCTACTTAACGAAGATAAGTAACTTATAAATTCACTCTCTTATCTTCCAGAACTAAGTTCTGCTGGATTTAGCACCTTACAGCATTTTTAAATGCAGGTTGCCGGGCTTCTTCGGGCCAGTCCCTCCGCCTCTCTTGATAAGAACTATTCATTTTTAATAACATTAATGCTATTCTAATACATTATATTTTTAAAGTCAATAAAATATTTTTCAAATAATCGTTTCTAAGGTTCATGGGACAAGGGAACAGGTTTGTTGTCACACTTTTTAACTATAATATAAAATAAGACTGGCGAATCAATTTGCTTCTACAGGTCGATGGTAGGTTTCGTGGATACATATATGCCCACCAGCTGGCATGTATTGTAACCATGTCCCCTTGTCACTATCTTCTTTATAAGTTTAGTTGCCAGATAGTATAGTTTAATACACCTGCAAAACAAACCCATAATATATATGGAATCATTAGATATCCTGCAAACTTATCTACTTTATAAAACTTCACAGTTGTAATTATAATTAAGATCAATAATATAAGCAACCATAAAAAGGCAAAACCTCTCATACCTAATCTAAAGAATAAAATAGACCAAAAGAAATTAAATATAAGCTGTATTCCATAGAATATCAGTGCGCTTTGAACATCTCTTCTTTTTATACCTGCACTATATACCCTATAACTTGCAATCCCCATTAATAAAAATAATATGCTCCATACAACTGGAAAAACCCATCCTGGGGGACTAAATGATGGTTGTTGTAGCTGTTGATATTTTTCCATTGTATCCTTAGTGAAAAAAGAACTTAGAATTCCCACTCCTTCAGCAATGGCTATACTTATTAGCATGCCTATAACATACCGTTTTCTGTCTCCTTTGATTATTGTCATTCTGAATTCACTCCTTTAAAACCCTAGTTTGTATCTATATTCCCATTTTATTTTAATTTAACCTTTATATGCTTTTAAAATAACATTTAAACATATTATTCTTTCCTACATACCATTTCATGTAACTACCAGGAAATAACTCCTGCATATTAATAAATTAAAATATTAAATACAAAAACAATCTATAAAGAATTAATTCTTTATAGATTGTTTTTAAATCAGTTTATTTTAAAATATAATATTTTTATTTGCTATTTATTCTATTTATTTATATTACAGCTACAATTACTTTTGTTATCATTAGCTCCCCCATATGGACAACCAATACATTTTGCCCCTCTTTTTTTCTCCTTAACAATCTTTGTAATAGAAAAACCAATAATTGTTAAAATCACTAATCCTAATATTATATTTCCCATCATCTCACCTATACCGCCTTTGCTAATTTTTGATGAGCCTTTTTATCTCCCTTTTTCACAAGATATACAATACATCCTATCATACCTAAAATAACAATAAGCCCAGGTATAAAAGCAGTTCCTAAATAACCAGTTGTCACTAATGTACCTATTTGGTAAGTTAAGAATGCTAATACATAACCCATTCCGAATTGGAATGCAATACCTCCCCAAAGCCATTTGCTATCTTCCATTTCTGAATTCATTGCCCCAATAGCAGCAAAACATGGAGGTGTAAATAAGTTAAATACAAGATATGATAATGCAGCCACTGAAGTCAAACCCATAACACTTGCAACATCTTCAGCTCCTGATATCAATGCAAATTCTTCCGTGTCTATAAAATTTGTTATTGAATAAACTACAGCTAAAGTTCCAATAACATTTTCTTTTGCAATAAAACCAGTAATTGTTGCTGCCGCAAGCTGCCATACACCAAAGCCTAAAGGAAGAAGTATTAGAGCAAAAGGTGATGCAATACTAGATAGTATACTTGTATCAGCTGCCCCTTCAACCACAACTTCAAATCTCCAGTTAAAGGTTTGCATAATTTGTACTGCTGCATTACAAAGAAGTATAATAGTACCTGCTTTTATTATAAATGCTTTTGCTCTAGAAAACATTGAAACAACAGCTCTTTTAATACTTGGAAATCTATATTCTGGTAGTTCCATAATAAAGAATGACCTTGAATTCTTTTCTCCGGTAATTCTTACTATAATTAACGCACTAATAATAATTATTCCAATTCCTAAAAAGTACATACTTGTACCAACCCATGCTGCATCGTCAAAGAATACTCCTGCAAATAATGCAATAACTGGCAATTTTGCACCACAAGGCATAAAAGGAGTTAACATTGCTGTAGTTCTTCTTTGTCTTTTATTTTTAATAGTTCTAGTTGCCATAATCCCAGGAATAGCACAACCAGTACCTATAACCATGGGGATAATAGACTTACCTGATAAACCTACACGTTTAAAGAAACGATCCATCAGCACAGCAACACGTGCCATATAACCACAATCTTCAAGTAGTGCTAATAAGAAAAACAACACCATAATAAGTGGTAAAAATCCAACTACAGCACCTACTCCACCAATAATACCATCTAGTAATAATGCACTAAGAACTGGTGATACACTGTCTCCTAGGATACCTTCTACCGAAGCATACAATCCATCAATCCATCCTACTAGTGTATCTGCAAATAATGGTCCTAAATGTTCTTGTGAAATAGAAAATACAGCCCACATTACAATTGCAAATATAGGTAAACCCAACCACTTATGAGCTAAAATTCTATCTACTGCGTCCTGTTTAGTCTGTTGATTACTACTTATCTTCCGTTCTTCAACCTTTTTAACAATTTTATTTACAAAATCATAACGCTTTTTGTCAGACTCTTTCACGGCATTAGCATTATCTAAATTAACATTCTTACCGTCATATGGTGTTTTTTGACTTTTCCCTTTAACTTCAACTGCTTTAGAAATTAAAGTGTCTAAATTATTATTTTGTGATTTAGTTGATATAGTAGTTATTACAGGACAACCTAAACCTCTACTTAATTCATCCACATTTATCTTTGTGTCTTTTTTTTCATTTATATCACTTTTATTAAGAGCCACAACTACAGGAATATCTAACTCCATAAGCTGTGTTGTAAAAAACAAACTTCTGCTTAGATTTGTTGCATCTACAATATTAATTATTACATCTGGATTTTCATCTTTAACAAAATCCCTTGTAATAGTTTCTTCTGATGTAAATGGTGACATAGAATAAGCACCAGGAAGGTCAACTGCTGTAATATCTGCACCTGTCTTATTTAAATTCGTTTTAACTTTTCCTTCTTTTTTTTCAATGGTAACACCTGCCCAGTTACCTACATGTTCTATTCTTCCTGTGATAGCGTTAAACATAGTAGTTTTCCCACTATTGGGATTTCCAGCTAATGCTATTTTCATAATTCTCCTCCTAAATTTTATGACTACATTTATATAAGCTACATTAAAATTTATACAACAATAGCTTCTGCCAATTCCTCATCAATACTATATCTTGCATCCTTAACAGATATAATATAATTTTCAGACAGTACAGATATTACTGTCACCTTTTCACCTTTATAGCAACCCAAGGTAAAAAGAAAATTCTTTAACTCCTCATCATCTGTTTCAATTTCTTTTATTGTGTATTCTACATTTACTTTTGCTTCAGATAAACATTTCACTAAATTACCACTTGTTTCGTTAAACTCATAAATTATATTCGTTATTCCACTTACTAAACTATCAGCCATATATACCTCCTTTTGAATACTTTTTAAATCTTATATAGTTTAAAATCCATGCTACTTTAAACACTATTCATACTCGAAGTATAATCATATTGTTTTTTATTCTATCGTTAACAATTCTAACACTCCCGTTTCTTCAAACATGGGATAAGAGCTGTACCACCCCTGGATAGATTCAACTAAAATTCAGATGGAGTTAAAACTCTATTTGAATTAAGTTTCACTTTATATGTAAATAATTTTAAGTATATTGTATTTGATTCATTATATATCACTCCTCTTTGTGCATTATATTTATTTATAAATTAATATTGTAATTGTTAAAAAAACAACATTTGTTTTGAAAATGATTATTGTTCTCAATGATATTGTATTCCAATTGATAATAAATGTCAACAATTTTTGATTTTTTAAATTTTACTTTGAAATAATCTATAATCATATGGAAAAAGGAACCAGTGAATTGTACACCATTTATACTAAAAGATTGTTTTTAAGTTTGTTTGCCAGTTTGTTCATTATTATCTATTTCAGTGTTAGGTAAGATTTGTTCTCATAATTAAAATGAATAATAAACGAAATGAAAACTAAGCATAATATTAATAAATATAACAGGAGTGAATATTGTGGACAAAAACTATATTGCAGTAGCAATAATAATCTGTATCTCAGTTTTAGTACTACTACTGTTTGTAAAAAAATCTCAAATAAGGCAGGCCCTTTTTTCGTTCTTTGTAGCTCAGTCATTTAGTTGGCCTATTACGTTAAGCTACGTTTATTTCAATCTGCAGAGCAACCCTTTCAGATTGTTTCCACATGCTACTGACAGTAATTTTTTATTTGCTTTTATATTTTATCCTTCTATTTATGTTGTTTACTATTTGTATTATCCAAAGAAAGCGGGGTTTGTGAAGAGGTTGCTTTACTCCATCTTAATGCCTGCTCTTGCATTATTTACTCAACTATTGGCCGACTTATTTACAGACCTCATTTATTATCCTCAAAAATGGACTCTGATTAGTGCTTTTTTATTACTCTTTGCTCTATATAATATAGCTCGCAAATATATTGATGAGTTTTTTCAGAAATTTTTTATTCCACAGGAGAGATAAGTCATGATACTGGAATGGTCTGTTTTATATATATCTTCTATAATTGCTATTTTCTCTATCTTCTATATTCCAAAAAACAAAAGGCTTCAAGCTCAGTTTTTATTTCTATTTATCCAGTTTCCAACTTGGATGTTGGGGCTGAGTGCTGTAGAATTACATTTGTTAGAATACCCCTATCGTGAATTAAGTAAAATAAACCGTACAAGCTTTATTTTTGAATATTTAATTTTACCTGTTCTTTGCATTCACTTTAATGCTCATTTCCCTAAACATGCAACAAAACTTGTAAAGGTTGGACTCTATATAGGGACTTCTTTATCACTAACCGTTGTTGAAATCTTCCTTGAAAGATATACTGATGTAATTAAGTACACAGGTTGGGACTGGTACTGGACCTTTCTAAGTGTTTTATTCATTTTATGGTTATCAAGAATAGCATCATTATATTTTTTTCGTAATGATTAATTGGAAAGCGTTAAAGTAATTCAAACTTTAAGGTATCAACTTTGCATGGAAAAAAGAAACAGTGAATTTATAAGAGTTTATATGATATAATGTAAATTCAATACTTAAATAAATACTACAAATAAAGGGGGTAGAAGTAGTGAAAAGATTAATTTTTTTGCTATCTATTTTGATGTTTATTATATCAATAGTAGGTAGTAATTTATCTGTCGGAGCTGTGAATATGGACAATGATTCATTTTATGAACTTATGATATATGAGAATGATACAGTAGAAGATATAGCTAAAGAATTAAAAAATGCTTCTATCATAAGAAATGAAAAAATCTTTATCACATATGGTAAATTATTTGGAGAATCTAATAATATTCAGCTTGGACTTCATAAAATAACAACTGATATGAAATTAAAGGACATATTCCAAGAACTAAACACTTATAGACAGCTAGATAGAGAAATCGTTAAGGTAACTATACCTGAGGGCTTTAATGTAGAACAAATAGCAAAAAGACTTTCTAAAAATAGAGTTATTAGGGAAAATGACTTTTTAGCAACAGTAAACAATGAAAAGTTTGATTATTGGTTCTTAGAAGACACCCCTAATATTAAAGATAAAGACTATTATAAACTAGAGGGCTTTCTTTTCCCAGCTACCTATGAATTTTATACTGATAGTAATCCAAAAGAAGTAATTAATACAATGCTAAAAAGATTTGATCTTGCTATCTCTCCTTACAGAGATGAAATAAATAAATCAAAGTATAGTGTATTTGATATTATCCGTATGGCTTCTGTAGTAGAGAGAGAATCAAAATTACAAGACGAAATGCCTATCATAGCAGGAGTATTTTATAATAGATTAGATACAGGAATGAAGCTACAGTCTTGTGCTACCGTTCAATATCTATTTGAAGAACAAAAACCTGTAATAACCTATGAAGATCTGGAAATTGATTCGCCATATAACACCTATCAAAATACTGGACTACCTATAGGTGCTATTTCAAATCCTGGGGATAACGCTATAAAAGCAAGCATTTATCCACAAGCTAATAACTATTTATATTTTGTTGCCATAGGAAGTACAGGACAACATAAGTTTGCTGAGACCTTTGCCCAGCATGAGGAAAATATTCGAAAATATAGAGATTAATAAAAACATAAAAATCCAGTCTATTTTATAAAACAGACTGGATTTTTATGTTTTTATTATAATTTCTATTATTTAATTCTAACAAAAGTTTATTTAGTTTACATATAGTATCTCTATAAAATATTTAAATTATAATAATTCTTCTAATCCCTCAGTGGTATATGGCTCACCAGCTTTTTTCAATTCTAATCTTTCTAACAACAATTTAAATTTATCTCGCTTAATTGGGTATAAAATAATAGTAACAGCACATAAAATTGAAAGAATACCCGGCCATAAAGTAAATAATGATTTCATGGTATCATATACCTCAGGGGCCTGTGCCATACCTAACGTTGGATTATAACCTGCAAATTCAAGCATTAGTCCAGTAAACAGACCTGCTAATGCTCCACCTAATTTACCAGTGAATGAGAAATATGACATTAACATTCCTTCTCTTCTTCTACCATTTTGGAAATCATCTAATTCAAAAACATCATATAATAGTGTGTAGCTAAGAGTCCAGTGACCTGCTGATCCAATATTAAATAACATACAATAAATAACTGTTCCAACTAAAGTTCCTATTACAATGAATTTTGCCCCTATCATAATAAGCCCAGCAATAATTGCACATGCTATATATACATTTCGTTTATCAAACTTAACGGCTAATGGTCCTAAAGCAATCGCAACAATAATTCCAGCCACAGTAATAGCTGTATAAATAACAGAAGCTGCCCCTTCTCCTAAACGTAAATGGTACTGTACATAAAACAAAATAGAAGATGTGGAAATCGTATAAGTCATGTAAAAAAGTAAGTTTGCCATGATTACATTCCTATATGGTTTTATTCTCATAATTTCCCATATTTCCCTAAATAAATTTCCTTTTAAAACATTCTCATCTTCTTCAACAATCATTTCCTTTCCACGAGTTGTTCGCCAGCTAATTAAAATTGTAATTGCTGCAATGCAGGAAATTATAATAACCGCATACTGCCATGCCTGAGCATCTGTAAAACCATTTGCCTTAAATCTGTCAATTAAAAAAGTCGGTACTGCACTTGCACAGAAAACACCAATAAAATTAAATACTTGTGCAGTAGAACGTATTTTAGTTCTTTCGTCGGAATCCATTGTTAAACATCCACCTAATGCAAAGTATGGAATATTAAAAGTTGTATAAGCTGTCCAGAATAACATTGCTAATATTATATAATATATTCCTTTTGCATAACCTTCTCCCCCTACTTCTTTGAAAAGGAAGATCATAACCAATGCCATTGGTATTGCAGATCCTATAAGAAATGGTCGCTTTTTTCCATACTTGGATTTCGTCCTATCTGACCACATTCCAATTATCGGGTCGGTAATTGCATCCCATAATACTGCAATAAGTATAATAGTTCCTGCAAATCCAGCATTAATACCAGCAATTTCTGTTAAGAAAAATAAGAGAAATCCCACTACGAAGTCATATGCAATTGCATCCCCAACAGAACCAAAACTATATCCTATTCTTTCTCCAAAAGTAAGTTTCTTTTTCAATATATCAGGACTTTTTAATTGATCTGCCATTAATATTCCCCCTGTATAATATTTTAAATATAATTTAAATGTCTAAATACATTTTTTATTGAAACAGCCTAGTTTTTAGATTATTCTACAACTAATCAACCATTAATTATGAGTATCTATTTTGCAAATGGTCTCTTCATTAAAACCAACTACTACTTTTTTATACCCTGTTAATTCAGTATCCAAATCTAAGTCTCCCGTATCTACTAAGAGTGTTCTGTTTGTTAAGGAAAGTAATTTTTCTTTAGTAGCAATAATGATTATACCATCAATACCTACTTGTTTAATAACTCTAGGACTTATTTGTTGATTACCTCTTCCAAGTACATGACCTTGCCCCCCTATAACCGTAAGTATTATTTTAACTTTATTATCTTTGACAATATCCCATATTTGATTTTCAGCTATATCATTAGCCACCAATTTTTTATTCTTTATTAAGTCAATACCTATTAGAGTATTTTTTAAATTAAGTATCTCCATTATTCTTCTAGTTGTTGTACCTGGTCCAATTATATAGTAAAAATCATCCTCCATATTTTCAATAATACTATGAGCAATACTATTAAAGGATTCATCTTCAGATTTACTTCTTGCTTTAACATTTTGTACAAAATGCTCATTATATGGTATATTCATAAACCCAAAAAGTTTTGTAGTAACTCTTCCACTTCTATATTCTTCTTCATCTAAGTCCATTACTTCAGCTTCTTTTACTTTAGGTCTGTCACTTTGAAGATAGTTAATAGCAGCAATACCTGCACTTCTTGGGTTAATTGCATATACCCCTGAATGAATTTTTACTCCTGTAGGTATTCCTAATGTTACTAACTTATCCTTTACCACACTGTATATATTTCTAGCAGTACCATCTCCCCCTGCAAATATAAGAAGATCAACTCCTTCATCAAGCATGGCCTTTGCTGCAATAATTGTATCTTCGGCAGTTGTAGTTTCTCCATTAATTTGCCCAACTATTTTTGGAGTAAATCCTGCCTTTTGTAATTCATACTCACCCATTTCTTTAGGATAAGTAAAGGCTTCAACCTCTCCTTTTATTTTGCTGATTACTTTAAAAGCTTCAATAGCTCTATCAGGAGATTCAGATTTTGCTCCAAGTTTTATTGCTTTCTTTAAAATTTCTTCACCGTCACTACCTTTAAGTCCAACTCGTCCTCCAATACCAGCTATTGGATTAACAATAACACCTAATTTTTTCATAGCTTAATCCTCTCATGCCTTTAAAATAAACCCTTTACTTAAAACGCTTTTTATATGCTCTCCATGTAGTAGCAAGTTTTTCAAAGTCTTCTTCTGTAGAATGTACAGGAACAGCAACTGTTTTATGTCTAGCAGCTTTATGAGGTGCTCCTTTAATCATTTCTGGGTCTTTCTCGCATTCAATGGCTATTCTTCTTAATACTTCTACATAATAGTCAATATCTTCTTTATTATAAGACTCACATGGTTCTGGAGTATATGGTTCTGGAACAGTGAATGGGTGATGAGACATCCAAAGCTCAGTAATACCATAGTCAACCAATCTATTGTTTACATCAACAATTCCTAAACCTGTCTTTTCATATAATTCATCAAATGACATACGTGTTTGTTCCATGCGTTCTTCAGCTTTTGTATTGTAATGTAGCGTTGTTCCTGGAACTTTTTCTAATAGTCTTTTAGTCATGTACTGATTATTTAATACTGAAATAGTAGCTGCTTGTCTTAAGCCCTCTTCTCCAAGGTTCATACACCACATATATGCTCTTAATACAGCTGCAGTATTTCCAATGAAACTTTTTATAAGGCCTATACTTTTTTCCCTATCATAATCTAAATAGTATCTATTTCCATCAAATTCTACTGTTGGAGTTGGTAAATATTTTTCAAATTCTTTTTTGCACCCCATAGCTCCACACCCTGGACCATCTGCACCATGAGGCGATGCAAAAGTTTTATGAAGGTTAAAATGTATTAAGTCAAATCCTGCTTCTCCAGCCCTAGCAACTCCAATCAATGCATTTGCATTAGCTTGATCATAAACACATAAAGCCCCAACATCATGTGCTGCTTGAGTAAATTCATCAATTCTATCATTATAAATACCTGTGTCTTCAGGATTTGTTATAAATATAGCTGCTGTTTTTTCGCTTAATGCAGCTTTGTACTCATCCCAGTTAGGAAGTCCAGTTTTAGAATCTGGCATTAAAGTAATGATTTTGTATCCAAGTGTAGATGAAGCAGCTGCATCTACTGGATGTGAGTGTAGAGTTGTAACAATCTCTGTTTTATGAATATTTCCTTTTTCTTCATGGTATTTTTTAACTATTTGAGCATTCGCGTAAATAGCCTGCCCTCCACCAGTAGGTAAAAAAGAAAACCTATCCATTCCGCCAATTTCTTTCATTATCTGCTCGGTTTTGTAATATATTTCTAATATTCCCTGTTTAGTATCATCATCTTGTAAAGGATGAACATCTAATATCTGTGGAGTTCTAACCATAAATTCATTTATTTTAGGATTATATTTTAATGTACATGTACCTTGTGATATTCCAAGAGTATTATCTGAACCCATACATTCTTGAGTTATACGAATATAATGTCTGACCAGTCTTGGCTGGCAAACTTCTGGTAAACCCAACTTACTTTTTCTTTTTATATTTCCTAATTTTGAAATACCATCATCAATTTCTGATTGTATTTCTTTCCCTGATTTTGGAATAAGAACTCCTCTTTCACCTAGAACACTCATTTCCATAATAACAGGTTCATTCCAGCGTGCCTGATGAAATTCTCTTATTTTCACTCCACTCATATCATTGTACTCCTTTCATTAAATTGCTGTTTGAATTGCATTTACAAATTTATCAATATCTGCCTTAGTGTGAATTTCAGTAACACAAACTAACATACAATCTTTTAACTCTGAATAATTTTTTTCAAGTTCGTAACCACCAAAAATTTTGTTTTCAAGCAATTTCTTGTTAATTTCTTTAACAGACTTTCCTGTTTTAGAGAAATCTACAATAAACTCTTTAAAAAATGGACCTGTGAATTTAAGCCCAACATTAGGAATCTCAGATAGTTTTTTAGCTGCATATTCAGAATTTTGAATTATGGTAGTTCCTACTTCTTCCATTCCTTTTGGGCCCATTGTTGAAAGGTATACGCCTGCCAATGCAGTCCATAGCCCTGCACTAGTCCCAGTAAACTCTTGACTCTTTTCCCTAATTTCGTAAGAAGTTCTGTCAAATGCTGCTTCGAAGTTAAATCCAATTTCTCCATTGACTTCTGTAGGTGAGGCTGCATACATCATATCTTTTAATTGGAAAGCATATTTAATATCGTCTTTCACCATAACATATCCACCGGTTCCTCCACCTGCCAACATGTGAAGTCCCAATGAATGAATATCACCACAAGCAATATTAGCACCATATGCCCCAGGGGCTTCAATTACACCTAATGAAATAGGATCTGCATATACTATAAACTCTGCTCCTACTTTTTTAGTTAATTTACCAATCGCTTCTGCTTGAGTTTCAACAATCCCAAAGAAACTTGGGTTTTCTATTAATACTCCAGCTATTTCATCATTTATCTTAGATTTTAAATCATCTAAATCCATTAAACCTGTCTTTTCATCATAGTTAACTGGTATCATTTCACAGTATTGTCCATCAATTTGGTTGGTATAGTTATATGCTATACTGTAATTTAATCGGCTCATACTCTTTGGAATAAGTATTTTTTTTCGACCTGAAATACGGCAAGCCATTCTTAGTGCATGACCAAGGGAACTACCTCCATCGTACTGAGGGAATGCAATGACACCCATATCCAATAATTCAGCCATCATACTTTGATATTCAAACTGCAACTGACCCCTGCCTTGGTCTCCCATTGTACTAGTGTAAGAAGTATAAAACTCTCCTCTACTTAAAACTTCATCAACAATAGAGGGAACAAAGTGTGGTGCACATCCTGCACCTAAAAAGTATAAATGAGTGCTTAAATTAGCATTCTTTGCTAAAATTTCTGCTGTATGTCTTTTTAAGGAATATTCATCAAGTATTGGTTCAGGAAGATTAAAATCTCTATATAGCAACCTGTCAGGTATCATATCGAAAATTTCTCTTTCTTTTATCTTGCCTACTGCTTTCATCATTTCCTCTTTTGCATTTGTCCCAGCATTAGGAATATATGGATGTTCAAATTTTGCTATACTCATAATAGATCTCCTTTCATTACTTTTTTAATATCCTGAGTTTAAAGCCCAATCTAAAGAAACATTTTGCCCTGTTAGAGCCGGACACTTTTTGGTAGCTAGAAAATATATAACTTCTACAACTTCTTCAGGCTCAATAAGACGAGCTTTATCTCCTGCAGGATATGCACTAACTAATCTATCAATATATGCTTGACCTTCTCCAGAATCCCTTATTTGCCCTTGTATCATTTCTGTATTTACATCACAAGGACATACTGAATTAACTGTTATTTCTTTTGGAGCTAACTCCAATGCTAAAGATTGAGTTATAAGAGACACTCCACCTTTTGAAGCATTATAAATACAAGTTCCAGGATTTCCGCCAATTCCCGCATCGGAATTAACATTTACAATACAACCCTTTGTTTTTTCCAGTTCAGGTATTGCACGACTACACATAAAGAAAGTTCCTTTTAAATTGACATCTATCATTATGTTCCACATTTCTTCTGTATTTGTTTCTGTAGGTCCTTCTTTAAATACACCAGCAGAATTAACTAGAACATCTAATCTTCCAGCATCTCTTACAACAGTGTTAATTACTTTTTCACAGTCAGAAACCCTTGTAACATCAGCAACAATATGTTTTACAGTTCCATACTGGCTTAAGTCTCCAACAACAGTTTCTAGTCTATCTTTATTGATATCTGATATATACACCGTTCCTCCATTTTCTAAAAACTTCTTAGCAGCAACACGCCCCATACCACTTGCACCACCTGTAATAACTATAACTTTTCCTTGCATCTCTTTCATTTTGGTCTCCCCCTTTTTATTGAATTTTCTGATTAGTATAGCAAGTTCTGTGCCAATATCTAAATAGTAATATAATTTTCATATCAAAGCTGTTAAGCACTTATTCCCAAAAGCCCTTAAAATCTTTATTAACTAGTCAAATAAAAAAATGACATACCCATTTTTTTGTGCATGCCATATTACAAAGATATAATTATTCCATATTAAATTTGTTATAATTGATAAATAAATATATATTACCCTCTTTATATATTGAATCTATGAGCCTTATAAACATTTGTTAAAAGTAACAATTAATTGTTACTTTTAACAAATACATTCTTTTCCTATAACTTTATTTTTAACTCTCTCATTTTACGGTATAAAGACGATTCACTAATTCCTAAAATCTTAGCCGCTTTTCTTTTCTGAACGACACTATAACCTATTTCTTTCAAAGTCTCCGTAATAATTCTTTTTTCTAATTCTTTACACTGTAAATCAAGAGGTAAAACACTATCCTGGGTTTTGTGTTCAAGTCGTAATTTAGCAGGAAAGCTATTTATTGTAATCATATCACTATTCTCCATATTTACAGCATATTCAACTACATTTTCAATTTCTCTAACATTTCCTGGCCAATTATAATTTAGTAGTAACTGCATTACGTCATAATCAAATCCTTCAATTTGCTTATCTAATAATTTATTGTATCTATCTAAGGTACGTTCAAGTAAAATCAAAATATCCTCTTTTCGTTCACGAAGAGGCGGTATATGCATGGGAATTACATTAAGTCTAAAATATAAATCTTTGCGAAATTCCTTGTCTGCTACCATCTGCTCAAGATTACAATTTGTTGCAGCAATAATTCTTACATCAACTGAAATTTCTCTTGTTCCACCTACTCTTTCAAACTTTTGTTTTTGAATAACATGTAACAATTTCACTTGAAGATGTAAAGGAAGATCTCCGATTTCATCTAAAAAAATGGTCCCTTTATCAGCTAACTCAAACTTACCTGGTTTTCCATTTTTTTTCGATCCTGTAAATGCTCCAGCATCATAACCGAACATTTCACTTTCAATTAAATTATCAGGTATAGCCCCACAGTTAACAGTAATAAAAGGTGCATCCTGTCTGGGACTATTAAAGTGTATCATTTCAGCAAGGAGTCCTTTGCCAGTCCCACTTTCTCCTGTTATTAGTATCGTTGATTTACCATTAGCTATTTGTTGTACTGTTTTTTTTAAGTTTAAAATTTGTGGGCTACTTCCTATAAAGTCATTGATAGAAGAACTTATATTCCTTTCTGTCATATCATAGACCATCTTTCTTACATCTCGAATATCACGAAAAGAAATAACCGCTCCAATGCATTTTTCTCTTGAGGCATATTGATCCCTTTGCATATTTATACCAAGAGGAGAGGCTGTAGTGATATAATGCATTTGATTTTCACTGGAGACAGAGTATATTTCTTCATTGTCTTTATATCCAACACCTGAATGAATAACATCCATGATAGGAGAATTAACCCAAAATTCTTTTAAATATCTTCCTATCAATTCTTCTTTAGATTTGCCAATTAAATTTTCTGCCATAGCATTACAAGAAGTAATAACACCATATTTATCAACTGAAATAATACCCTCATTAATAGATTCTAAAATAATTTTAATTTTATTTGACATTTCCACTTCTAATACTTTACTAGCAAGAAGAAATGCCATTTTTCTTGCGAAGTTTAGTAAACTTTCAGCTTTATTTAGTATCTTTTTTTTCTCATCTTCATTAAATGCAACAAGTGATATTAGCCCTATTGCCTTATTATTTATTATAATTGGGCAACATACTTCTCCTAATTCACCTTCTACAGGTAAATAGATTGGATCATTAGGATCGTCAATAATATATTCTTTTCTTGTAGTTATAACCAACGCACATATTTCTCCTGAGTTAAGGTCTCCACCCTCTTCTATCTGGCCAATTTTTTTATAATAGCTTCCCGTACCAGCTACAATATTCAATTCATCATCTACAATTTCTGTTTGTAATTCTATTGCTGCAGTTATAGCTTCAGCAACTGCTTGAGCAGTATCTTGAATTGTTAATAATTTAGTCACTTATACCACCCCCATTGTTATAAAATAACATTCTCCCTAACTTTTATTTTGTTGGAAATATCTGCTAGATTAGAAAATAGAAATGAACTTTGAAATTTTAAACCGTATCTTTCTTAAACATTTTATTATTATTTCAACAAATATAATCTTTTCCCTTTAAATAATATCCACCAAAATTCAACATTTTGTGCATACCTTATACATGTAGCATAGGCCTAGGCGATTGAATATCTCCACTACAAGCTTATCCCTAATCTGTACAGCATTTGTCCACAAGATAATAACTATCTATACTTAGCTGCCATAGGAAGTACAAGACAACATAAGTTTGCTAATATCTTTGCTGAACATGAGGAAACATCAAAAAATATAGGGATTAATAAAGGCATAAAAATCCAGTCTATTATATATAACAGACTGGATTTTTATAGTTTAAATTTAATTTGTCTCCAAAGACTTACTTGTATTTCATTAAAAGATATTATCAAAGATAACTGTATATACCAAAGGCTTAAGTGGAAAATAGCCTCTTTAACCTTAACCTACTATTTTTATTGCATTATCTATATACAATTACTTCTATATAAATTCGAGGACAATTTAAGATATATTAAAACACATAGAATTTACCATGTATAGTAATAATTAATTATATGCATCATCAGGATTTTGTACACACAGCTTACCCCCATGAATATCCACAATAGAGCCTGTCATATATCCTGCTTTATCAGATGCAATAAATACTACCACCGAAGCAACCTCTGATGCTAAAGCGAATTTTTTAATTGGAATGTCATTTAACAATTTATTGGCTTTTACATGATCTTCTCTCATTTTTTCTGTTAAATGAGTAGAGACTACACCTGGTAGGTAAGCATTAACACGAACATTTCCTGGGGCAAATTCAGCTGCACAAGTTTTTGTCAAATTAATAACTGCTGCCTTAGCAGCACCATAAGCTCCGTGTCCTACAGATGGAATTAATGCAGCATAAGAAGCTGCATTAATTATTACTCCACCATTATTTTTTTGCATTATAGGATATACATATTTAGAACATAGAAAAGTGCTTTTTAAATTAACATTTAGAGCAAAATCCCATGTAGCCTCATCCATATCTTTTATTAAACATGCTCGTAAAGCACCTACATTGTTTACTAAAATGTCTATACTGCCAAAATATTTTTCTGTCTGCATTATCATTTTTTCTACAGCCTCAGGCCTTGTAACATCACATAGAATTGCCAGACATTCTCCAATTCTTTGGAGTTCGTCCTTGGCATTTTCTAATCTATTTGAATCAGTGCCTGAAATTACAACTCTACACCCTTCAGCAATAAATGCTTTGGCAATTTCAAAACCTATCCCCCTTGAACTTCCTGTAACTAGAGCAACCTTTCCTTTCAAATTTAAATCCATCAATGTTGCCCCCTTTCCTAATCTACAAGTAAATGATCTTCAAATCTTGTCTTTGTTAGTACTTCCGGACCATTTTTTGTAATCAATACCATGTTCTCTAAACAACCACCACCTACATTTTTCAAGAAAATTCCTGGTTCTAGAGCTATTACCATATTTTCTTGGAATGTATTATTTTCTCTATCAAGTTTTGTGCCAACTGCCTTGTCCCCTATAGTTGGTGCTATATGCAAATCTGTTCCAATTCCATGACCAAGAATACCAAAATAAGTTTTATCCGCTAATCCATGCTTTTTGGCTGCAGCTTCTGCAGCTTCAAGTGGTTTTGATGTAGAATTGCCAGGTTTTAGTTCTGCAATCGCATAGTGGAGCATATCATAGATACCACGGTAAAAAATTTTCTGCTCTTTTGATGCTGGTCCAACGATAACTGTTCGAGCTATATCACCATTATATCCATTGATAATACATGCCCCACAATCCACCCAAACTGCATCTCCTCTTTTTAATCTTCTTTCGGTTGGAAATCTATATCCTTGCCAACTGTTTTCTCCCGACACTACTAAAGGATAGTATGGGACATCATCAGCCCCAAGTAACATAATTCGTTGGGTTGCCATAGTCGAGAGTTCAATCTCACTTATTCCTTCGTAAATATTGTCAAGCATTGTTGTCATTCCCATATCTACTGCTTGTGCTGTTACTCTTAGACAGTCTATTTCTTCAGGACACTTAATCATCTGTGCATCTTCTACAACAGAGCCACCATCAACAAAATCAATGTCTGAAAATTCTTCGTTTATAAGTTTAGTCATCCCATAGGTCATCATGTCAATTCCAACTTTTCCTTTTATAATCCCTAGTTCTTTCATTTTCTTTTTCAGCAATGGAAACCCTTCTGTCATTAAAAATGGAAAAGCTTCCACATCTGTTAGCCAAGGCATTGTATTTTTTACCCTTTGCATGTCTCCACTAGCAACCAGAAAAGAAATATGACCTTCATCAGTTACTATAGCAACATGTCTATTCCCATGAAACATCCATGTATATACACCTCTAAAACTTGTAACATATCTAATAGTATCCAGTTTTGAAAGTATAACTGCCCTCATTCCTTTTTTCTTAAGTTGAGCAACAACCTGCTTTATTCGATACTCCCTCATTTTCTCCCAATCAGTTCTTTGCTCGTAGTCTACATTAAAAAACATAGTCATTCCTCCCTATATAAGGTAATTTTTTATAATTTCTAATCTACCAACAAATGTGTCTCAAATCTTGTTTTAGTAAGTACTTCTGGACCGTCCTCTGTTATTAGTATCATATTTTCCAGTGCCCCACCGCCTACACCTTTAAAGAATATTCCTGGTTCTAATGCAACAACCATATTTGAAGTAAAAGTATTATTTTCTCTGTTTATATCGCTTAGCACTTTATCACCTATGGTTGGTGCAATATGTAAATCAGTTCCTATACCATGACCTAAAATTCCAAAATATGTGTACTTTGACATTTCATGTTTTGCTGCAGCTTCTTCTGCAGCTTTTAAAGGAGCCATAGTTGAGTTTCCTGGTCTAAGAGTCTCAATAGCATAATGGAGCATATCATATATACCTCTATATATCTTTTTCTGAGTAGTTGTTGCCTTCCCTATCACAGCAGTTCTAGCTATATCGCCTGTGTATCCGTTAATTATTGGAATACCACAATCCATCCATACCATGTCCCCACGTTCAATTCTCTTTTCTGTAGGAAATTTGTACGTATTCCAACTATGTTTTCCTGATTCAACCAAAGGAAAGTATGCAACGTCTTCTACACCTAATAGCATTAATTTGTTGACTGCTGATGCTGACACTTCAATTTCCGAAACCCCTTCTTTTAAATTATCTAACATTGTTGTCATACCAATGTCAACTGCATCAGCATTCATTTTTAAGCAATCAATTTCTTCCTTACACTTAACTAATTGTGCACCCTCTATAACAGGACTACCATCAACAAAAGTGATATCTGGCAATCCTTTTCTTAATAGTTCGGTCATTCCAAAAGGCATCATATCTATACCAACAATTCCTTTATTTAAACCAAGTTCATTAAGTTTATTCTCAACCAGCGAATAACCTTCCGCCATTACAAAAGGAAATGGAACTACATCTGTTAACCAAGGCATGCTATCTTTAACTCGAGAATAACATCCACTTGCAACTAAAAGACTCACATGGCCTTCATCAGTCACAATAGCTATATGCCTATTTCCATGAAATTGCCAAGAATAAACTCCCCGATAACTGGTTGCATACCTAATAGTGTCTATTTTAGAAAGCATAATAGCTTTCATACCTCTTTTTTTCAACTCCTGAACAATTCTATTAATGCGATACTTTCTCAATCTCCTCCAATCAGTTCTCTGCTCATAATCAACATTTAGCATCATACTACCTTCCCCTTCCCTTCTTAATCAAATCATCAAATTCCTAAATATGCTTTTCTAATTTCATTACTTTCTTTCAGTTCTTTTGCATTTCCACTTATTGCAACATGACCATTCTCAAGCACGTACACACGATCTGCTAATTTTAATGATTGTTTGACATTTTGTTCAACTAATAGAACAGTAGTCCCCTCTTCGTCACGAATTTTCTTTATCAGTTTCATAATTTCTAATACAATAATAGGTGCCAAACCTAAGGAAGGTTCATCAAGCATAAATAGTCTTGGCTTTGCCATAAGACCTCTTGCTATAGCACACATTTGTGCTTCTCCTCCACTCAACGAACCTGCTATCTGCTTTTCTCTTTCTTTAAGCCGTGGTAAAAATTCAAAAACAAACTCTAAGGTTTCTTTTCTTTTTGTTCTACTATTCTTATTAAAAGCTCCTATCTCCAAATTCTCTCTAACCGTTAGCCTCGGAAAAAGAAGTCTCCCCTCTGGTACTTGAATTATTCCCATATCAACAATTTTATCAGGTGAATAGTGAGTAATTTCCTCATCATTGAATGTGATATTTCCTTTTGTACTCTTTAATATTCCTGAGATACAGGAGAGCATAGTAGATTTACCATTAGAATTAGCACCAATAACAGCAACAATTTCTCCCTCATTCACTTTTAAATCTATTCCATGTAATACTTCAATTTCACCATATCCAGCAGTAAGCCCTTGTACATTAAGCATGTATATCACCATCCTCAATTCCAAAGTAAGCTTCAACAACCTTTGGATTCTCAATAATTTCACTTGGAGTACCCTCTGCTATTTTTTTGCCAAAGCTGATAACAACAATAGTATCTGAAATATTCATAATAGCTTCCATTATATGTTCAATAATTAATATACTTACACCCGATTTATTAATCTGCTTAATTACTTTTACCATTTCACTTACCTCAGGCGGTGTAAGCCCTGCCATTACTTCATCCAAAAGTAACAATTTTGGTTTCGTAGCAAGAGCTTTAGCGATTTCGAGCTTTTTTCTTTCACCTAAATTCAGTGCCTTTGCAAGCTTATTGCCTTTCTCTTTTAAAAATACTGTATTAAGAGCATCTTGAGCAATTTTTTTTGCTTCATTGTAATCTGATGTTTTGCAAAATGCACCTACCATTACATTTTCTAATGCACTCATATTTCCAAAGGGTTTAACAATTTGAAAAGTTCTAGCTGTTCCAGCTTTAGTAATCTCATGGGGTAGCAAACCCTTAGTGCTTTTCCCATTTATAACAATCTCACCACTTGTAAATGGAAGTAATCCTGATATACAATTAAAGAGAGTTGTCTTTCCTGCTCCATTGGGTCCAATCAAGCCAAGCACTTTACCCTCTTCAACATGGAAGCTTACATCTGATAATGCAACTAAACCACCAAAGTGTTTAGTAAGATTCTTTATCTCAAGAATCATTATCACTCACCTCCTAATTTGAATCGGTTTAAGAAAATTTGATAAGCATTATTTATTTGTACAATTATGCCATCAGGTTTTATAAGCACTACAGCCAATAATATAATTCCATACATCAAACCATGCAAACCACTAACATTGGAAAGATACCCTCTTAAAAAAGTACTTAAAGGTATCAATATTACTGCTCCAACTAAAGGTCCAAATGCTGTACCTAGACCACCAACGATTCCAATTAATATAAATTGAAGTGATGATGTTATGAGTCCCATGACAGATTCTGGTTCAATATACATAATATATTGAGCAAATATAGTTCCTCCAATTGAAGTTAATATAGCACTAATCACAAAGGATTTAATCATTACACTAGTTGAATTGACACCTAATGTCTCTGCTGCTTCTCTATCTTCTCCAACTGCAACTAAATAGTACCCGAATCTTGACTTTTCAAGACGAAAACAAAAATACAGTAACACTAGCATATATATCCATGTAATGACGGCAAATGGAACTTTACTGTTCCAAGCCATGTTTATTAAGCTTGGTTCATATGGAATCAAAAGGCCCATTGCACCACCTGTTAGATCGCGAGAAGCAATAATGAATATCCTGATTATCTCTGCAAATGCAATAGTAGATAGTACAAAAAATGTTCCCTGCAAACGTAATGTGGACTTTCCTAGAATATAAGCAGCGATTGCCGATATAACTGCTCCGACTAACATACCTATCCAAGGACTAATTCCATAATTCATAAAAAGCAATGTTGAAGTATATGCACCAATTCCTAAAAAGGCTCCATGCCCAATGCTTAAATGCTTGCTATATCCGCATGTTAGATTCCAAGAACTTGACAATCCAGCCCATAAGAATGTCATAACTGCAATGTCTTGTAGATAACGATTAGATGTCAGTAAAGGAATGAATATTAAAGAAAAAGCAAAGATCCATTTCATATTCAATGCTAATTTTTTTATCATTCTTATGCACCTTCCTTTCTACGATTTAAAATACCTTCAGGTTTGAAAATCATAACAAGTAAGAAGAGAACAAAGTATGAAAACTGCTGAAATTCCGGTCCAAATAAGTATCCTGATAACGATTCAACAACCCCTACTAGCAATCCAGCAACGATTGCTCCTGGAATACTTGAAAGTCCTCCAATTACTACTACAATGAATGCTGGTAAAAGAAACCCACTTCCAACCAGCGGATATGCTGGATACATGGGTATTAAAAGTACTCCCGCAACTGCTACCATGGAAATTCCTAAGGTAAATGCAATGCAATAAGTTTTATGAAGTTTAATTCCCATAAGTTGTGCAGATTTATTGTTTTGAGAAATAGCCCTTATTGCGGTCCCAGAAAATGTTTTATATAGATATAAATATATCCCTATTGCAACTGATAAAGCTACAATAAAAGCCACTACCTTTGGATAACTCAAAGTAATATTACCTATATTAATAGTCTCTGTTGAATAAGGTGTTCTAACATTTCTATAATCTGCTTTCCATAAAATTAGAGCAGCATTTTGTAATATCAACATAATGGAAAGAGTTGCTAACATTTGAATCTGATGTGTGGAATTAATAAGTCTTCTCATAACTAACTGATATGTTAAAAATCCAAGTAGAGCCATAAAAGCCAGAACAATAGGAAACGATAAATAAGGATCAATGCCAAATAGATTAAAACTCCAAAATGAAATGTACATGGCAACCATTAAGTACTCTGCATGGGCAAAATTTACTAATTCAATTACTCCAAATATAAGTGCAAGTCCTACACTTATTAGACTATATATACCTCCTGACATTAAACCGGAAATTATTATCTGAATTACTGATTCCAATATAATCTCCTCCTTTAAACAATTAGTTTGGATATCTTATTTAGAAGCACTGGGTATATCTAGAATAAACCCAGTGCTTACTACTAATTACTTATTTCATTTACTTATTTAATGGGAGAAATTCAATCTCTGATCTTTTGTATGCTTCTGGCCAAATTGCAATTGTTGATCCATTTTGCCATTGTGAGATTGCAGGTATAGCAATTTCATTCTGACCTTTTTCGTTAAATTTAACTCCCCAACCCATTGTAGTTTCGTCCAAATTAATTTCTCTTGCAGCCTCAGCAATATCATCAACATTCATTGATTTAGCATTGGGTAACACATCATTTAATAGCACCCATGTTCCAGCAAACAACACTTCTGCAGTCAATGGTACTGATTCAACATCGCTATGACTATCTAAAAATCTTTCTCTAAATTCTGTCTGAATTTCTCTTGTGATGTCATTTGCAAAAGCCTCAGATGGAATATTTGTTGGCATATCAATTACAAATATTCCATTAGTTTCTTCTCCAAACGCATCAGCAAAATTAAGATCTGTATATCCAGCACCTCCACCTACCAAGGCTTTTGGAACAACATCAAATTGTTTTAAAGTATCATATAGAAGCACTGCATCATTTACATAACTAACTGCAAAAATCACATCAGGATTGTTCTCTTTAACACGTACTACTAAAGAAGAGAGATCTTTTACATCCTTGTTATATCTATCATGTGAAACAATATTTAGTTTAAAATCTTCTGCACCCTCAAGAATCCCTTTAAGAATAGACTCACCAAAACTTGAGTCCTCGTTTATTACAGATATACGCAAGTCTGCATATGGTATGTCAAGCTGTTTTGATAACTCTTCTGCTATAAATTGCATCCCATAATAACCCCTCAAACTTCCACTTTCACATGTCCTAAAAATATATCTGCCACCAGATTCCGTAATATCATCTGAGATACCACTGGTCTCCCAAAGTATGGAATTATTTCTTTCTGTAACTGAACTAATAGCTAATGCATTACCACTTGAAAGTGAGCCGATGATTACGTTTACACCTTGTTGGTCTATCAAACGATTAGCTTCTGTACTAGCTTCTGTAGCACCAGGAGCATCAGCTTCAGCAAAAATAACTTCTCGTCCATTAACCCCACCACGCTCATTAATCATTTCACGAGCTATCTCTGCTCCATCAAATGCATGTGAGCCAAGGAGAGCTATAGCTCCACTTCGAGGCAAAGCTATTCCAATTTTAATAGGATCCTCTGAAGAACCATCTTGAGATACCTCTTTTCCTGCACAGCCTACAAAACTAGTAACTAGGAGTAGACAAACTAGACATAATACAAAAATTTTTTTTGACATACCCTTTAACCCCCTTATAGTGTTTTTAAATATTAGTTCCACTAACGTTTTATAATTCTTTTTTATTTAAAAAGTAATATGCAAAATCCAAGCCAAAAATTTCAACTATCACGCTTCCTTAATTGCAACGCTTTTAATAGAGGTCATGTAATAATTAAATATTGTTTATGCATAAATACATATTCTTTGGTGTTTTATAATCTTTAGATAAGTAAAAATCTAATTATGCAATTTAACATAATTAGATTGATTATTCCTTTTTGCATAGTTTAATGCCATACTTTGATAGTTTTCTAGATATAGTTGATTGATTTACTTTTAATATCTCACTAACTTTCTGTGTAGTTTTATATATATCCACATATTTTTTTAATAGCTCTTTTTCAAATATTTGTATTTGAGTATTTAAGCTTCTAACTTCCTCTATTTGATTTTTATTTTCAAAGCTATCCCCTTCACTAATTAAACTATTTTCCTCTTCATTTGGTTGTTTATTTTTTGTTCCCTGAAATATTATTCCAACAGCTTCATCAATCTTGATAAAATTGTCCTCTGAGAGCAACAAAATTCTTTCTATTGTATTTTGTAACTCTCTAACATTACCTTTTAATCTTTTTTTCATAAAATATTCTACTACTCTAAAAGAAATTTCTTTGTTTAATCCGTACTTCTCATTATAATACTTAATATAATATCTAATTAAGAAAGGTATGTCTTCTTTCCTTTGTTCAAGGGATGGTATATAGATTGGAATAACATTCAATCTATAAAATAGATCTTCCCTAAACTTTCCTTCTTTAACTAAATCTTTTAAATTCCGATTAGTAGCTGCTATTATTCTAACATCCACTTTTTTAGGACTATAAGCTCCAACGTGAAATATTTCTCCTTCTTGTAGAAATCGTAAAATTTTAGTTTGAAGGGGTAATGACATTTCACCAATCTCATCAAGCATTAAAGTCCCTTTATCTGCGATTTCAAGTAGCCCTTTTTTTCCTTTAGAATTTGCACTTGTAAAAGCTCCTGGTTCATACCCAAATAATTCTGATTCAAGTAATTGTTCTGGAATAGAAGCACAATTTATTTTTATGAATGGATAATGCCTTCTCCTACTTTTTTCAAATATATAATCCGCCAACATTTCTTTTCCTACTCCAGATTCCCCTGTAAGTAATACAGTTGAATTAAACGGAGCTATCTTACTGCATATATCAACTACATTTTGCATTGCCTTGCTTGAATATATTAATTTGTTTTGTGTATTAGATTTTTCTTGCAGTTCATGTATTTTTTGAGTTAATTCATCTTTGTCTTTTTTAGTCATTTCTAGCTCTTCTTTCATCTTACTTATTTCTGTAGTATCAATTAAGTTGCATATTATATACTTTAGTTTATTGTAAGAATCAAAATAAGGCTCTCCGTATACCAAATAACTCTTACCAGTTGGAAGATGGTGTTCTGATTTAACTGATTTTTTTGTCTTTATAATCTGAGTTGTAGCTGAATGAATATCAACTTCTTTTTCAATATCAGCGATATTTCTACCTAGTGTTTTACTTGGATTATGACCTGTTATTTTTGATTGTGCTTTATTAATTTTGATTACCTTACCATTAGCATCCGAAATCGTAAATCCTATAATAGATAAATCTAGAGCTGCTTCTAATAATTCAATTCTCTCATCTTTAATTTCTAATTCCTTTTTTAATTTAGCAACATTATCTGAATTATTCATTATGGTTACTCCTTTCTCAAGGTTCAGATTATAACTTAATTCTATGAATTAAGTTGAAAGTTATTAGATAGTCAATAAATGCTTTTTGTTTTATTAGAATTAGATACTAGATAAGAAAATAGAAATGAACTTTTAAATTTTGCGTGGTATATTTCTTGAATATTTTATTATTACTTCAACAAATATAATCATTTCCCTTTAAGCAATATCCAGCAAAATTCAACATTTTGTGCATATCTTATATATATTTAGTATAGCCCTAGGCTATCGAATGTCACCACTACAAGCTCAACCTCAATTTGTACAGCATTTATCCACAAGATAATAATTATCTATATTTTGTTGCCATAGGAAGCACAGGACAACATAAGTTTGCTGAGACCTTTGCTGAGCATGAAGATAATATTAAAAATTATAGAGATTAATAAAAACATAAAAATCCAGTCTATTTTATAAAACAGACTGGATTTTTTATAATCATAATATAATTTTTATCCAAAAACTTATTGATATTGCATTTAAAAATATACTCAAAGATAACTCTCTATACTCAAGGCTAAACCTTTCAACTTTTATGAATTATATATTATTTGACCATGCTTTAAAACTTCATTAAGGAATCCACTTTCATCGTTATTTTCCTCTAATAAAATAGGTTCAATTCTATCATCTATATTTCTCCTTAATTTATAGAGCATAGTTTCAGTTTCTAAAAAATCGTCGTCAACACTACTAACTATTATGGCTATATCAATATCACTTTCTTCTTTCCAATTTTCTTTTGCATAGGATCCGTACAAAACAACTTTTCGTAGTTTTATTTTTTCACTTACTAATGTAGCATATTCTATTGCTTTTTCTAAAACTTGGCTTTTATCCATAGAAATAAAGCCTCCGTTTCTTCTATGATTTTTTTGCACTTTTCCTTGGATAATGATTTTAACAATTTATCCTTCATTGTGGGGTATCTTGCTTGTATATTTAATGGTTCAAGCAAATCAATAATATCTATTTGTTTATCATCAAATGATTCGTATACACCTGCTTTTTTTGCTAATATAGTAAGATTATGAGTATAAGGAGGATTATCTAATGATACAGAAGTAAAATATCCCTTTAGAGCCTTTTCTATTACTTGATGGCACATAAAACCCACATATAGATATCTACCACCTTCAAACATAACTTTAGCTGTTTCAAAATCATATTCTGCTAAGTCAAACCAGTAATTTACTCGTTCTTCATTAAACATGGTATCACTCCTCGTTTATCTAAATTGTATCACTTTTATTTAATGAAGGAAACACTTAAATTGTAGTTAATAGGTTTGATTACACCAGTACAACATTGAATAACAATTTGCTTTTTCGGAAATAGCATTTATTATTGTATAATAGATTAGATACAGGAATGAAACTGTAGTCCTATGCTACCGTTCAATACATATTTGAAGAACAAAACCTGTAGTACCTATGAAGATCTGAAAATTGATTCACAATATAGCACCTATACTTTGTTGCCATAGGAAATACAGGACAACATAAGTTTGCTGAGACCTTTGCCCAACATGAGGAAAATATTCGAAAATATAGAGATTAATAAAAACTATAAAAATCCAGTCTATTTTATAAAGCAGACTGGATTTTTTATAATTATAATATAATTTATATATAAAAACTTAACCATCCTTAACTTTCTTTGTTTTAGATGGAAATTTTCTTTCCCTCTTTTCGCCATTTAGCAAATTCTGATATAGCTGTATAAAGTACATCTGTTGACGAGTTAAGTGCAGTTTCACAAGAATCTTGAATAACTCCTACTACAAAACCCACACCTACAACCTGCATAGCTACTTCATTTGGAATTCCAAATAAGCTGCTTGCAAGCGGAATCAATAATAATGAGCCTCCAGCTACTCCTGATGCTCCACAAGCACTTACGGCTGATAATAGACTTAAGAGCAATGCCATACCTATATCTACTTGAATGTCAAGAGTATGAACTGCTGCAAGAGTTAATACAGAAATTGTAATAGCAGCACCTGCCATATTAATAGTTGCACCTAGAGGAATTGAAACTGAATAAGTATCTTTATCCAACTTTAATTCTTCACACAAGTTCATGTTTACAGGTATATTTGCAGCTGAGCTACGAGTGAAGAATGCAGTAATTCCACTGTCCTTTAAACATTTAAATACCAAGGGATATGGGTTTTTACGTATTCCAACAAAAGTAATAATTGGGTTTACCACAAGAGCAATAAATAACATACAACCCACTAAGAGAATCAATAGTTGTCCATACCCAAGTAGAGCCTCGATACCATTTGTGGCAATAGTCTCAAAAACAAGACCCATGATGCCCAGTGGTGCCAAGTTAATTACCCATCTTACTACCTGAGATACTGCATCTGAAGCATTACTTATCATGGTCTTTGTAGTTTCAGGGGCATTCTTTAAAGCAATACCTATAAGTATCGCCCAAGCCAATATTCCTATATAGTTGGCATTATAAAGAGCTCTTACTGGATTATCAACTATATTCAACAATAAGGTTTTCAAAACTTCAACAACTCCACCAGGGGGAGTCATATTTTCAACACCTGCTACAAGTGTTAATTTTACAGGGAACATAAAACTAGCTACAACAGCAACAAGACCCGCTAAAAACGTCCCTAGAAGATACAAAACAATAATTGATTTTATATTTGTTTTCTGTCCACTCTTATGTTGAGAAATAGCATTCATTACCAAAAAGAAAACCAGTATTGGTGCAACAGATTTTAATGCTCCTACAAATAACGAACCAAAAATTGTGATGGGTTTTGCTAGATCTGGAATGGTCATTGCCAAGGTAATTCCTATAATCAATCCTACAACTATTCTTTTAACTAAGCTTAATCGATTCCATTTCATAATTAATTCTCTCATTAGCCTCTCTCCTTTTCAGATATAAAGAAATATAATAGTGCAAAAAACTTTAGTGACAATACCCCAGTCCGAGACTACTGAAAAAGTCCTTCATTTTGTCATTCTGAATGTAACGAAGTGGAGTGAAGAATCTTGAAAGCTATGCAAATACACAGATTCTTCGTTCCACTCAGAATGACATTTTCGGGGATTTGTCATATTATTTGACTTTTTCAGTGATCTCCCCCAGTCCCTTTGTCACTCTTTAAATTAACTTATAGCTATTAGTTCAACTATTCGATTATATCATATTTTTTAAAGTAGTTAAAATATTTTAAGTATTACTATCTCTTGTAAGAACTAATGCTACTTTTGCTTAAAATAAAAATCTTAGCTGTTTTCTTCATAAAAACAGCTAAGATTTTTATATACTCCTGTGCTAACTATATCCATTACATATCTATCTTTGAATTTTATCTCCAAAAATTTACTGGTGTAGCATTATTATTAATAGGAACAAGTTTATAATTTTTACTTTGCAAGTATTGTAACACCTGTGGTAAAGCTTTAACGGTGATTTCCTTTTCATGGAAAAGTATCACAGGTGTAGTTTGTCTTTCTAACTGACTTTTTACATTTTCTATTATTTTTTTAGCAGTTGTACCGCCTCTTTGACTATCTTTACTATCTATGTTCCAATCCCATATTTTAAAACCGTCTCTAATAACTGCATTTTTTAGTTCTTGGCTCATATATGGCTTGCTTCCATATGGAGCTCTTACTATATCACTTCTAAAGCCTACTACTTTCTGTAACGAACTATTACATGTATTCATTTCCCATAAAAGACTTGCAGAGGATTTATAAATCTTCTTTACATCATGGGTTACACCATGAAGTCCTACAGCATGTCCTTTATCTACCATCTTTTTAACTACATTAGGGTAATTAGCAATATTATTAGATAACATAAAAAAAGTCGCTTTTGCATTATACTCATCTAATATATTTAAAATTTCTTCTGTTTGCCTTGAAGGTCCATCATCAAAAGTAATATAAACATTTTTATCAGAATCTGCTATTTTTTGTAGTTGCTGTCGTTTTCTTTCTTTTTCAACTTCTTCTTTAATTCTAATCTCTAATGCTATTCTATTTTTTTCATCTTGTATCTTATCTTTAAATGCTTTATACATCCTTTCATTAGCAAGAGATGAAACAATATTTTCTACCCTTACAATAGGTCCTTTCTTAATAAAATCAACTTTATATCCCAAGAATTTAGAAGTAAATTTTAAGGGAACCATAATACTGCTATCCTTTATTAATATTCCATCAGTAAGTATTTGACCTTCTTTTGTAAATAATGTCCTATTAGGCACATCAATACTAACTTCTTTCTTATCCTTTACAATAGATATACTTAGCTTATCACTATTGTACTCAACATCTGCACCTATATTATCTGAAAAAAACCTTATAGGTACATATGTTGTTCCATTTATTACTATAGGATAATTATCCTGAAAAGATACTAATGAATCATTTAAAATTATAAAAACTAAATTATCTGTAGCTTCATTATCTGCAAAAATTTGAATAGGATTTAATATAATCATCAAAAATAATAAAAATGTTATTACACTTTTTTTCATTGCAACTATCCTTTCACAACAACAAAATTTTTCTTCTAAATTAGTTTTTGTTATTAAAAGATATTTAAACCTTGTAAAAAAAGTAATCTATTATGATTATATTAAAACTTATTTCCATACCCTATTTAAAAATAAAACTTCTTGAATATATCCTAAAACTGACATAGGGCTCATAAGCATTTGATAGGTAAATACATATGCAATAAAGCCTAGTCTGTTTTTTCTAATTTTCAAATCTAAATTTTTAAAAACAAAACGTTGATATCTATATAGTATAAAATTTTGCATAAGTGCCAAAGGCAGCACAAATAATGTCATTGGTCCTACAACCCAGTAGTATCCAAAGAAAGCAAGAACTAAACCTGGCATCCATACAAAAGTATAAATAATATCAAGATAAGGCATAATCAGATTTATACTAGTAAGATATTTTACATAGTTTATAGGATGCTGCCAAGGCTTAACCACCTTCAATGCTTCAATCATACCTCTTGCCCATCTACTTCTTTGTCGGGAAAGATGTTTAACAGTTATAGGTACATCTGTAAAAGCTATTGCAAGGGGTTCAAAATATACTCTCAAATTTTCTTTCAAAAAATTCCAAGTAAGAACTATATCTTCACCAATAGCATCCGGCCATCCGTCTACTTTCTTTAGTGCTTCCGTTTTGTAAAGGGAAAATGCACCTTGTGCAACTAATGTTCCTTGATATAATCCCTGCATTCTTTTTATACTTGCAATTCCTAAAAAGTAATCCCATTCTTGAAGCTTTGCAATAAAGGTTTCCCTGCTATTTCTTACTTGTACAGCCCCTGCAACTGCACATACATCTGAGGGTGCTGATTTTATTCGAGATACTATAAATCGAATTGCAGATTTGTGCAAAAGGGTATCCGCATCTAAAGTAGCCACGTATTCTGTAGTAACATAGTCTAATGCTTTATTTAAAGCATTGAACTTTCCTGGCGTTTCTTCACGTATAACCCGTAAATCAATATCTAATTTTTCTCCAGCCTTTTGAGCCATTTCAAAGGTTTTGTCCTTTGATCCGTTATCTACTACAATAGTACGAATCCTCCCTTCATAATCTTGCTTAGCAATATATCCCAAAGTATTTTCTACACTGTTTTCTTCATTTCTACAAGCGATAATTACTGTTATCTCATCATTGGGATTAGTAGTTACAAAGCTAGGTTGCCGTTCTAAGAGTAAACTACTTACAATAAAAGCATTTATATATCCAGGGATATATCCTATACCTGCAATAATCATAACAGCTATAGGTTTTGTAACAATTAGACCTAAATCGTTAATCCATGGAATTGATAACACTATGGAAAATCCTGCCCACAATAACGCCACTATATGACTAATAGTAAATTTTAACCATACTTTTATATATACTCCACTAGATGTTTGCAGTTTTTTATCCTGCTCAACCTTAACCTCCACACAATCACCCCATAGATATTTCCATCACATAGCAACTCACTATGTTTTAGTTCTAGGTTTACATAATGTATATATTCTATTATACATTTATATGACTTAGATTTGTATGGTAATACTATACAGAAATTGAGGTGGACATATGTCAAGGGGACGGAGTTAGTGACAATTATTTCAATTGTCACTAACTCCGTCCCCTTGACACTGATAAAACATGGTATTTTAACAAGGAGCAGACTCTTTAGCTATATAATTTTCTTCTACTAGCACTTTAATTGCATTACTAATTTTTTCTTCATTTACCATTACTATTGGACCAGTACATCCCATGCCAGTTTCTCCATAGATCCCGTTTTTCCAAAGTACTTTAACAGCATCTTCCAGGTCCATAATATCTATACCTGAAATAGAGCCTGTGACTACTTCTTTAGCTGGTGATTTCACTTCTTCATTTGATTCTTTAATTTTTTTATTATCTTTAATTATGGAGTTTAATATTTCACTTAAATTTGCTTTTTTAACAGCTAGGAATTCTGATTTTGCAACTTCAGTTAATCTTCCCTTAACTAGCTCAGCAGCGTACTCTATTGCACCTGTAACTACTGGCACTCCTGATGCTCTGGATAATATTAGTATTGTTCTATCATAATCTTCCCCAATGCCTGGACCATAGCCATATCCTAAAGCTTCATAGTTACCACCTGTTGTAAAAGAAGAAAATACCTTCATGAAAATATTTCCTGTAAGGGTATCCTGTATCATTACATCAGGTGTTCCAGCTAAAAGATCGTTACCCCTCATTATTGCACCACCATCGGATCTTATAGATTCTACTAGATTAATTTTATATCCGCTATTATTTAGATTTCTTAAAGCTCTTTCCACCTGTCTTGCTCCATCTACATTTAAAATTCCTACAGTTGGATTTTTTATTCCAGAAGCTTTAGCAGTTATAATCCCATAAAGTCCATTTTTAATCATTGCTTCTACTCTATTAGGTGATGATGTACCTGTAGTTGTAGCTAAAAACATACTTTTTCCTTTGCCAGGAGTTATAACCTTTCCCACAGTGGCAACTCCTATTGGAAAATTGTAGTGCATGGTTACACAAGAATTTATTTTGCCGTTATCTAAAAGTTCTTCCATCTTTTTATGTGCTTCTTCTTCGGTATCAACCTCTATTATTTCAAGGTCTGTATTTACCTTAGGGCCAATTAATACCACTTCATAGCTTTGATTATTTTTAGCTGCAATTTCTGCACCTTTAACTATATTTTCTAATCCATGTTCACTTCCTAGAGTTGTAATTCCTACTCTTATTTTACTTCCAAATTGACCTGTTTCTATTGAATCTGCTATATCGTTAAACACCTTACCAATTAGCATTTTTATATTTTCACTCATATAAATCACCTCTTATCTCCCTAATAAGTGTGATGCAAAATCTCTCATTGCTTCAGCTATCATAGATTTTACTTCTTTTTCAGAAATTACACTAGTTTGCTTTTCTTCCATCCCTACATTTTTTTCCATTAAAATGGATACTCCATCAAATTGATTTGTCATTCTTCCTAGGAACAAACTCCCTTTACCTACTATCATTGCTCTTTGAATTTCGTTATTCTTAAATGCTTCGATAGCATGACCAATATACGGTACACCTGAAGGTATATGCCCTTGAGTAGGTGCCCAACCAGGCATACCATGATTTTTGCCAAAGGTAGCTACATCTTTTCTTTCTAGTTCTTTTCTTTTAACCCCTAGGGCAGCTATCATTTTGTAGTTTGCCTCTGGAACATCTCCTGCACCCGCAGGTTTTGTAACATCTGGATTCTGCATTTCAACAGAAAACTTATCCACGTCTGTTATCTTAAGCCCAGCTTTATCTAAGGGTGCAGTAATTAATGATGTAATAACAGCCTGGGGAGAAGATCCCGTACCTACTGTATGTCTACCTACCAAGTCTGTTCTAAGAATAGGGTGTATACCATCATTTTTACTTACTAATACAGCAAAACCTCCTAAAACATCCTCTAGTATAGGGAGTTCTTTTTTTACATGGTCTTTACCATTCATGCCAAGCTTTGCCGTAGCTCCACCCGCTACTATAACAACATTTTCGTAAACACCAGATTGTACTAGAGCAGCGGCTTGAATTAATGCATGAGTAGGAGCAGCACAAAATCCTCTAGTATCAGAGCCAGTTGCATTAACTGCACCTACTAGTTCTGCAATAGCCTTAGCAAAATTACCACCACCTCTCTGATTCATATCGCCACAAGCTTCCTCAGAGCATTCAATAACATAATCAATACTTTCTGGATTTATTTTATTTTTATCTAAAAGATTTATAAAGGCTAAAAATCCAGATGCCTTTACTACTAAGTTTTCAAAAATAACATGCGCACTTAGGTTTACATCTATTTCATGAGCTCTTTTAACACAGCCTACTGTTTTCCCATTGTTATATAAGGGCTCTGCATGTTGCTCTGTAATAAATTTATTGATATCTTCTATTTCATCTCCATCCTTTAGTTTCATTATCATTTGCTCTGTTATCAAAGGATGTTTACTTAATTTTTCTTTAATCATGCTTGTAAATTCTTTATCAAGTTTAACTAAATCAAAGGCATCAGATATTTTCATTAAAGCAATAAATTCATCTTGAGGCATTACTTCCCCTAGCTTACCATTTCTTTGTGCAGCTTCTACCTTCTTGTTATACCAAGGGGTTTCGTAGTTATTTAGTTCTTCAGGCTTTATTGAACCAATATAAACTTGATTAGGAGGATAGCTTACAACTTCTTCAAAACTTCTTAAATGCTTAGAAATCTTTTTTAAGTACTCTGAATCCGGGTTTGTTAGTTTTTCCATTGTTTGTGTAGTACCATTATGAATAATCATATCAGGTGTATGTACTAGTACATACCCTGCAGCCTTTGCCACAGTATAGGACATATAAATACCTCCAAGAGTTTTTTATGTATATCTAAATAGATGGGTGAAGATACACCCATCTATTTAATTCGTATATTTTAAATATTTTTTTATTCACTCAAATACTGTTTGACCTTCAACTTCTGTTTGTAAAGCTTCAAGAGCCTTTTCAACAAGTTTTCTTCTTAATGCTTTTTCTTCTTTAGAACCCAAATTAGGATTTCCTAAAGGGTACGGGATAGCAACTGTAGGTACAATTCTATTAGCTCCAACAGTCAACGAGATAGGTACTACCGTACACATATGGACTACAGGTATTCCTGCTCTTTCTATTTCCTTTACCATTGTTGCACCGCAACGTGTACAAGTACCTCAGGTAGATGTTAGAATGACTGCATCTACACCATCTGCTATTAGTTCTTTTGCAATATCAGAAGCAAACTTTTTAGATGTAGCAACAGATGTTCCATTTCCAACGGTTGAATAGAAATACCTGTATAATTCTCCAATAACACCTTCCTTTTCCATATCCATTAATACGTCTACTGGTATTACTCGATCTGGATCTATATTTGTATAAACCGGATCATATCCTCCATGAGCAGTCTCATGATCTTCATCTGTTAAATCATTAAATTCAGATATATCATATTTCCCATATTTTGAAGCACTTGACGATTCAATTCTATCAGGATTACCCTTTGGCACTATGCCTCCTGAAGTTACTATTGCAACTTTCATAGTGCTTAAATTTTCAATAGCTTTATTAGGCTCAACCCTGTCAAAATCTGGCATAGGGTACTCAGTTGTAAATTCTTCTCCTTTAAGTTTTTTAATGAGCATATTTACAGCTCTAGTTGCTCCTCTTTCTACTGAAAAATAGTTTTTCCTAATACCTCTTGGAATGTATTTGTCTTCTTGTGGAGATGCTATTTCCTCACTATTTAAGAGCTTTGTAGCAAGTGCAGCCATTGCTGGTACAGCTTTTCTCATAGCTGCTGCTGAGTTACCAGTTTCAACAATATAAATGCTCTTTTTAAACATATCTGCCCCTGGATTTTCAATATACATTCCTGTCAAAACAGGAATTCCTAGTTCATCACTTACTGACTTTGCTATAGTTCCACAAGCAACTCCATATCTACCAGCATTAAAAGCAGGGCCTGCTATAAATAAATCGGGATTATACTTTTTTACCATTTCTAGAATTTCGGTTTTAGCTTTGTCAACATTTTCATTAAAATAGGAATCTCCACAAATTACTGTTGCTACAATTTTAGCGTCTTTTATTGCTGGATTTAAAGCCATACCAGGTCCAATTACACCTTCTCGTATTTCAGGCTTAATATCAGCTTTTTCTTCTCCTCCAATTCCAGCAAAAAACTGATTTATATAATGGACAATTTTTTTCTTACTCATAATTTCCCCCCTCTCTAATTTTTAACGGGAATTTGTTTTAAATAAACATTAATCATTATATTTTGAATGCTCACTTCTTATATTGTTCATTTCTTCTACTATAGAATCAACGTCTAGCACCATTTCCATCATACCAATTTGATCATCATAAACTTCAAAATTTACTTGATTCTTAAATTGTTCTTCAACTGCGTGATATACTCTTAGCCCTAACTGGACTCCCGCTAATGGACCTGCAAAGGTTGGATCTCCTGCTGTAACAGTTTCTGCAGCTAATCCAGATGCTTCTGCTTCTGCTGCACCTAAGATTACTACAGTATTATCTGCTCCATGCTTTTCAGTTAGATCCTTTACTCTTTGTTGATTTTCTAAGTCCATTGCACCTGCAGCTGTTCAGACAAAACATTCTGTAGCTGAAAATACTACTTCTGCTCCAGTACCTTTTAAACATTCTTCTATAGCTGGTCCTGGAATTCCATCTCTATCTCCAATGATGATGATTTTTTTACCATCAAATCTTGACATTTAAATCCATCCCTTCTGATTAATTTTTTTCGCAATTTTTTATATGAATTTATTTACTTAAAAACCCTTTGTTGTTAACTTTCCAAATCCAGTTTCATTAGTAGCTCCAGTTATAGCTTGGATTTCTACCTCTATACTTCCATCTTCTTTTAGATTTCCTGCGAAACCACCTGCAATTTTACTAACATAAGCTGTTGTTCCAATGATTTTTTTCATAGGGGGTAGTATAATAGTTTCATTGGCATTACCATTTGTTACTACAGCATTTGCTTTAGAATCTGCATCTGCTAAGGATTGAGATGCTCCATCTCTACCTGCATATTCATCTGTAACAATAACAGTCCTTACACCTTCATCTTCTATCTTTTTACAATTCATAATCAGATCTGTATCTGGATTACCAAATCCTTCTTGGGATACTATAACACCGTCTAACCCTAAAAACTTAGATAGCTTTGCAGTCCAATTAGAAGATCTCTCTTTATCTGCCAGGTAAACATTTTCATTAGTTATTATTACTCCTACAAAGTTTATTTCCTTCGTGTGCTTTTCATATAGTTCTTCTATAATTCCATTATTTAAATGGACATAGGTTGGATTTTTATCACAAGCGGACACGCAGTTACCACTTACAATAGCTCCATCCATAATTTCTGTTGGATAAAGAATTGTAGGTACTATTTTCTTAGCATCCACCCCATACACATATGTATCGTGAAGTAAGCCTTGGGTTTGCAACATATAAACATATGCTACTCTTGGTAAATTTGGATATTTATTTACGGACTCTAAAATTGGCTCAGTTTCATAAACCTTTACTTCATCAGGCACTATATTTCTTGCTGCCTCACCTAAGTACATAGCAGCTTTGAAACCAATCATTCTAACTGCAGCCTCATGATCATACTGCTTTAAACCATCTATAGGTTCTGCCACCACAACTATGTTATGAAGACTAGAGAATGGTGTATATTCTGCCCCAGGCCCTGCCATATCAATGATCCCTTCTTGAAAACCAACTATTTTACCTGCGGTTACAACTGCCACATTTTTTAAAGCATGTGTACGGCCACTACCTACTGTATCTACCTTACTTAACACACCTGGAAAAATCCCCCCTGGACCTTCAACCTTTACTCTAGGTTCAATAACATCCTTCACAGGAGTAATTCGGATCTCTTCACCTGGATGTGCTAATTCAATGTCAATACTCTTAATATTTTCATCTCCACCTATTTCCATTAACATTTCATCTTTATTAATATAAAGCACATCATTTTCTACTTTAGTAGAGTCTGAAAATTTTACATCATTAATATAAATTTTGCCTAATTCCAAACGCACAAGCTTCACCTCCCTTTAATTGTAAAACATATTATTAGATGTTTTTTAGTTTAGTGAATTTATCTTTCAATAGTATCTTAATACCATTGTCTCCACCTCCCTTTAAAGTACAATTTGTAAAATGTTATCAATTTTATCTTCCTACTAACATACTTTCAATCCCACTGTCTATTAATCTACAATCAATCTCCATAAAATCTTCTAGTATTTCATCACACCATTTATCAACATTTTTTATGCCAATAAATTTTTTAGCAGTATTAATACTATCTTCTATAATCATCAAAGATTTAAAATCTAAATCATGCCTATCTTTGGAGATTATAATACTTTTATATGGAGTCTCATTAGGCTTTACACTACCTGATAGTGGATGTGTTAAGAGCGTATGCCCCTCATGAATTCTATTTCTAACTGAAAGCAAAACTTCTAAATATGTATCTTTTAAAAACTCTACTTTATATTCTTTTTCATGTTTTTGTTTAACCTGAGTATTATTTGTTATAATTATTCCATTCATCATTTCACCTCTATATTTCCATATACTCATAAAAACCTGTATTTTATTTAATAAAAAACAGAGCAATTAATATGATGCCTAGTCATATTAATTGCTCTGTTAATTAACCTGAGAGTTTCTTTCCTGAAATATGGAAATTGCCCCGTGGGTGCGAAATTACGCTTTTCAGAGTACTGTCCAAATACGGTCCTTTTGCCTGAGATATTCACTAAAAAATGACGAATCTTTTAGTTTCTTCCTTCGGCGCTTAACAATATATGTTAAATCTCTCCCGCATTTTTCCTCCAGTTATACTATTAAGTTATTTATAAATATATTAATCTAAATTTCAATTTTATTATAATATATAACTTTCATTGTAGCAATGGTTTTTTGTTAAAATATTATCTTTTTTAAAAAAATTTAAATTATAAAAATCTTTTTAAACTTTCTAACCTACATCAGATATTTCAAATTGACTATTATATAGATTATAATAAAAGCCACCCTTTTTAAGAAGCTCCTTATGACTGCCTTGTTCTATTATATCACCATGATTCATTACTAGTATTAGATCAGCATCCCTTATTGTGGATAACCTATGGGCAATTATAAAGCTTGTACGATTTCTCATAAGATTATCCATTGCCTTTTGAATCTGAGCCTCGGTTCTTGTGTCTACTGAGCTTGTAGCCTCATCGAAAATGAGTATCCTTGGGTCTGCTAAAATTGCTCTAGCAATAGTAATCAACTGTTTTTGCCCTTGAGACACATTTGTAGCATCTTCATTTAGTAGCATATTATAGCCTTTGGGTAGAGTATGAACAAAGCTATCTACATGGGCTGCTTTTGCTGCAGAAATAACTTCTTCATCTGTTGCATTAAGACGACCATATCGAATATTTTCCAATATACTTCCATTATAAAGCCAGGTATCTTGTAAAACCATTCCAAAGATTTCCCTTAAATCATGTCGAGCGAATTCTCTTATATCCTGTCCATCAATCATAATAGAACCATCATTTATATCATAAAATCTCATTAATAATTTAACTATTGTAGTCTTACCAGCACCTGTTGGTCCTACTATGGCTATCTTTTGTCCTGCTTTTATTGAAGATGAAAAATTATTAATAATAATATTCTCAGGGTTATATCCAAAATGTACATTTTTAAATTCAACTCTGCCCTCAATCTTATCAAGCTTTACTGGGTTGGTAGTTTCTGATATTTCTTCCTCTTCTTCTAAAAACTCAAAAACACGTTCTGCCGAAGCAGCAGTTTGCTGTAGTATATTAGATATATTTGCAATCTGTGATATAGGCTGGGTAAACTGACGTACATATTGAATAAACGCCTGTATATCTCCAACCTCTATTACTCTTTTAGCAGCTAAATAACCTCCCATAATACTTACTGCCACATATCCTAGATTTCCTACAAAGTTCATAAGAGGCATCATTATACTAGTTAAGAATTGTGATTTCCAAGCTACACCATATAATCTATCGTTTAAAATATCAAATTTCTCAATGCTTTTTCTTTCCCCATTAAAGGCTTTCATTACAATATGTCCACCATACATTTCTTCAACATGACCATTTACATTTCCCAAATAATCCTGTTGCTCTTTGAAAAACTTTTGGGAACGCTTCACAATACTCATAATAAGGATTATTGATATGGGGATTACTCCTAACGAAACCAATGTCATCCTCCAGCTTATAGTTAACATCATAATAAAAACACCAATTACAGTTGTCACAGAAGTTATTATTTGACCTAAGCTTTGATTAAGAGTTTGACTAAGAGTATCTACATCATTTGTAACCCTAGATAATACCTCTCCTTGATTAGTTTTGTCAAAATATCCAAGAGGTAAGCGATTAATTTTTTCAGATATATTTTTTCTAAACTTATAGCTTACTTTCATTGAAACACCAGACATTATCCAACCTTGAATATATCCAAATAATGCACTTAATAAATATAAAGCTATAAGAATACCAAGTATTTTTCCAATATAATCAAAATCTATATTCCCAGTACTTGCAATCTTTGACATAACACCTTCAAATATCTTAGTTGTTACTCTTCCTAGAATTTTAGGGCCTACTATTGTAAACGTAGCACTTGCTATTGCAAATACTAATACAATTAGTATTGAACCCTTATACACACTTAAATAAGAAATTAATTTTTTCATTGTCCCTTTAAAATTAGTAGGCTTCTGCCCCCCAGTCATCATACCCCCATGACCTGGGCCCATACCTCTACCCTTTTTACTAGAATGTTTTACTTTATCATATTTATTACTCATGCTAGTTCCTCCTTTGAAAGCTGAGACAAGGCTATTTCTTCGTAGGTCTTACATTTTTTCATAAGCTCTTTATGAGTACCTACACCTACTATTCTACCTTCATCAAGAACTATTATTTGTTCAGCCTTCATAATAGTTGAAACCCTCTGAGCAACTATTATAATAGTCTTTAAATCAGTTTTTTCTTTTAAAGCCTTTCTAAGGGCTGTATCTGTTTTAAAATCAAGGGCAGAAAAACTATCATCAAAAATAAAAATTTCTGGCTTCTTCATTAAAGCACGAGCAATAGACAACCTTTGCTTTTGTCCTCCTGATACATTCATTCCACCTTGAGATATTTCTGTTTCAAAGCTATTTTGCTTTTCATCGATAAATTCCATAGCCTGGGCAATTTTTGAAGCCTCTACTAAATCTTTTTTAGAAGCATTTTCATTAGCATATTTTAGATTAGATTCTATAGTACCACTAAACAAAAAGCTTTTTTGAGGTACATAGCCTATTTTACTTCTAAGTTCATGTTGAGTTATATCTCTAATATCTACACCGCTAACAAGAATTTGACCCTCTGTTACATCATAAAACCTTGGAATTAAGTTAATCAATGTAGACTTTCCAGAACCCGTAGACCCAATAATAGCTGTCGTTTGCCCTGGTAATGCTTTAAAATTAATATCTTTTAGAATTCTTTCTTCAGCACCTTTGTATCTAAAGGATACATTCTTAAACTCAACTACTCCTTTTAAATCTTTAGTAAAACTCTTTGGAGCTTGAGGATCAATTATTTCAGACTCTGTATCTAAAACCTCAGCAATACGCTGTGCAGCTACAGATGCTCTAGGTATCATTATAAACATAAATGACATCATTAAAAATGCAAATATTATCTGCATGGCATATTGCATAAATGCCATCATATCCCCAACCTGCATATTGGAATTTGCAATCTCATGAGCACCTACCCAAACTATAAGCAATGTTATACCATTCATTATAAGCATCATTGTAGGATACATAACTACCATAATTCGATTAACAAACAAATTAGTATTTGTAAGATTTTTATTTGCCTCATCAAATCTTTTTTCTTCAAAATCTTGAGTGTTAAATGACCTTATAACCATCATTCCTGAAAGATTTTCCCGAGTTATTAGATTAAGTCTATCAATAAGTTTTTGTATAGCTTTAAATTTTGGCAATGCAGTTAAAAATATTGAGCCTATTAAAACCAAAAGTGCCATTACAGCTATAGCTATTATCCAAGACATGGATGGATTTTTATCTAATGCCTTTATTATTCCACCCACACCCATAATAGGTGCATAAAAAACCATCCTTATCATAACCACAATAAAGTTTTGTATCTGTGTAATATCATTAGTCGTTCTTGTTATAAGTGATGCTGTGGAAAACTTATCTAATTCTGCCTTTGAAAAGTTTTCTACTTTAGTAAATACACTTTTACGTAAATCTCTAGCTAAACCTGCTGCTGTTCTTGATGCAAAAAAGCCTACTCCTACTATGGCAGCTGCACTTATAAGTGAAATAATAAGCATTACCATTCCTGTATTAATAATATATCTGTTTTGTATCCTATCAGTATCCATACCTAAAGCTTCATACTCTAGCTTAATAGCATTAACTGAAGATTGAATAATCATCTGTTCCCCTAAAGCTGTTACTTTTTCAGTTATTTCATTACTTATTTTAGTTCTTTGTTCAACTGGTAAATTTTCAAACACAATAAATAAATCCTCATTAGCTGGGATTTTGTTTCCATTAAAGTCTATAAAGCCATTTTCAGCTCTTAATTTCATCTCCTCAACCCCAGAAACAGCGAGAAAGGCTTTACCCATAATGGAATTCAGCTCATCAGTTTTAGTTTCTTCTATTTCTTTTAGCACATAAATAGGCTCTTTATCTAAAATTGGATAAAGCTTAATATAGCTTTCATATTCTGGATTAGATTTATTTATTAAGCTATAACTATTCATAACTTTATTTCTGTTTTCTCTATTCATAAATGTAGTTAGTTTCTTCATCTGACTCTGTCTTATTGCATCTGGCACAGTATTTTCAATACCACCCTGCTGGATACCATTATTCACAATTTTAGACATATAATCAGGAAGTGCCAGATCAGCCATTGCCTGAGTAAACAAAAGTATAATGGCTACTAAAAGCAACCCCTTAAAGGGTTTAAGATATTTAGCTATTTTAAACATATGTACTCCTTTTAAAATATATAGTAGAATAAAGTGTATGGAAAAATTATACAATATTTCGAGATAATTTATATTTCAGATTATATCATTTAAGTTCCTACTAGGAAACTCTATAGTAAATAAAACTGTCTAATTTATAGTATACATAAAAAAAGAACCCTATATTCAAATTAGGATTCTTCCTTTAAGCGCAAGTTCGGAGACGGTTCTCAAACTTGCATTTTTTATTCCTTAATTAGCAAGTTTTATTGCTAATTTTATTGCTTCTTTCATACTACTTTCATTTGCTGTACCCTTCCAAGCCTTTCCAAATGCAGTTCCATGATCTACTGATGTTCTAATAACTGGAAGTCCTACGGTTACATTAACTCCACTGTGAAATCCAAGAATTTTTAGAGGAATATGACCTTGATCATGGTACATGGCAACTACAATGTCAAATTTCCCTTCCTTGGCTTTCAAAAATACAGTATCAGGAGGCTCTGGACCTTCTACATTTAGCCCTTCACTTTTCTTTAATTCTATAGCTGGTATTATTTCTTTTATCTCTTCGTCTCCGAAAAGTCCCCCTTCACCTGCATGAGGATTTATTCCTGCAACTGCTATTCTTGGTTTTTCATATCCTAGTTTTATCATTGTATCGTTAGCTAAGTCTATTACTGTGGCTACTCGCTCTTTCTTTAAACCTTTTATTGAATCCATTAAAGATATATGTGTGGATACATGTATTACCTTTAAAGCCTCGTCATACAGGAACATTGCATAATCTTTTGTTCCTGTAAACTTAGCTAATATCTCTGTATGACCAGGATATAAGTGTCCTGCTTTATGCATTGCTTCCTTATTTAACGGCGCTGTTGCAATGGCATCTATTTCCTTTGCTAAAGCTAGTTCAGTAGCCTTTTTAACATATTCAAATGCCCCGTTACCTGACATAGCTTGAACCTTTCTTGGTTCAAGTTTTGAAATATCAACATTATCTAAATCATATATATTAAGAATATTTTTATCAAATTTACATTCAGACACCCTATCCACTTTGTTCAACTTAAAGGAATTGATCTCTAACTTTTTAAGCATAGCTGACATAACGCTAAAGTCACCAATAACTATCAAATTATTATTATTTATATTAGCATCCAAGTAGCTCTTTAGTATTATTTCTGGCCCTATTCCTGATGGGTCACCCATAGTAACTCCTATGATTGGCTTATTTTCGTTCATCATTTGTAGTCCTTTCTTAAATAATTTATTATTTTAACTATAGCATCTTCTTCTCCAAATCCTCCAGCCTTTGTTACAATAGGAATATTCCCAAACTTATCATGTATAAAATATCCATAAGGTATCCCTGGAAGTATTTCGTCTTCAATTACTGTCCCAGATACATCTAACATATTAGCTGTTTTTATAGCTATATCTCCTCCTGTAAGCATAAGACCGTCTAATGAAGTGCTATAGAGTATTTCCTTAGTCAGCTCTCCTATAAACAATGCTATTTTTTCACTTACTTCAAAACCAGTAAGTCCATATTTTTCTCCTATAGTATAAGCTTGCCCTGTATCACTAATAGCTTTTGTACTTCGTAGAATTATATCTTTACCTAGGTTTGAAAAATCAATAGCTTTTTTTATAATATTTTCTTTTTCAGCTTCTCTTTTTAAATTAAATATATTTTCGATATTAACTATAATTTCTTCACAATTACAATTTTTTATTGCATAGTCAGCTTGTTTTCTAGTTACTTCACTTACACTACCCACTATTATAGCTATACTCTTTTTAAGATCTTCTAGCTTTAAAGCAGTAGGTAAAAATTCTGCCAGACCTGCGGAACCAACCATCAATACTTGTTCATTAACCAAAGCAATAGCCTCAGCTATATTAATTAAATCCTCATTATTTATTGCATCTACTACAATTATTTCAGTTCCACTCTCTTTTAATTTTATTATTTCCTCATTTACTCTTCCTGTTCCTTCTAATACAATTTCTCTATTAATAACAGCTGTTTTTTTATTGCTTTGCTTTGAAATAATTTTAGGTATATAGGATTCTTTTACTGGTGTTTTTGGGTCTCTTGCTATTTCTGTCTGATGTAGCAAAACATCATGTACAGATACATTGCCTTCAATAGTTTTTCTTCCTGCATAAGGAAAAGCGGGAGCTATTATTGCAAGATTTATATCCATTGCATCCATTACTCCTGCTATTTCTCCACCAATATTCCCTCTAAATGTAGAATCCAATTTTTTATAAACATAGTTTATTTTATTCTTCTTAGCAAAGCTTCCAACATGATATGTCTTGTTATAAGCTTTATCCCTATCATCAAAACGACTCTCTGTATCAACAACTAATACGTCACAGTTATTTAGTGCTTGGTCTAATGTGTCTAAATTACTTACTACAACAGTTTGCAAACCTTTTTTTGTAAATTGTACTCCAGTATCATTTGATCCAGTAAAGTCATCAGCTATTACAATGAATTTTTTTTCTTCCATTAAGATTCCCCTTCTTTTTAATCAATATTAGCTATTATCTCCTACTAATCAATCTTTTATTGCAAGTTATAAGTACAATAAAGGGGAATTAAAATTCCCCTCCGTACTTGAATTTTATTTTTTTATACTTGATTTTTCATTTGTTTTTTCTTGTTTCTCTTTGCTACATATGATGTTAAAACTGGAGTTAGTAGTGCTGTTGTTATTGTTGATGCTGCTACTTGGGGAGTTGCAATAGTTGCTAGTGCTTGTATAGATGGGTCAGCCAGAGCAACTGCCATTGGTGTTGCAACAGCATTTCCTGCAGTTGATGAAGCAGAAGCTCCTGCTATACCACTACCACCTGTTGCTTTATCTGCATAAATATTTACGATTCCACCAATAAATACAGTCATCAGTCCTAGTATAAAACCAGGCAATCCTGCTTCAATAAGCATTTTAAAATCAATTCCTGCACCTAACGCAAAGGCAAAGAATGGTATTAGTATAGGTCCACCCGTTACTAAGAAATCCCTCATTTTTTCATCTAGGTTACCAATAATCATTCCTAATACAATTGGGACAATTACAGCTACAAGAGATATAAGTGGTATACTTGCTATACCTGCTGAACCTAAAGCTATCATAGTTAAGAAAGGTCCATCATTTATAGATACTATTGCAATAGCTCCAACATCTGTTTCATCACCAAATTCTCCTGTAAGAGCAGCATAAAGTCCACCGTTAGTATTAGACATAGCAGCAATAATTGCAAGAGATGAAAGACCAAATATTCCATTTTTACCAAAGAATTTAGCTACTATAAGACCTATTGCTACGGAAACTAATAATTTACTTAATGTAATAACAGCACCTTTTTTTATTGCTTTTGGAGCTGCTTTAAAACGGATTCCTGCACCCATACAAAATAAAAACATACCTATAAGAGCACCTGCACCATTTTTAAATAAAGCTGTTGTAAATCCTCCTATTTCCAGAATACTAGGAAAAAAAGTATTAATTATAGCTCCTAAAATTAATGGTACAACCATCATACCTCCAGGTACTTTTTCTATAGACTTTTTAATTTGCATTATTAACCCTCCTTGTATAAATCTTATTTGTTTTGCATTTCTAGTTTTATGTAGGCGTTAGACTAACAGAAAGTTAATCTTTCTATTAGTCTGCCTATATTACTTAATTTTTATTAAAATGTTGTTCCAATCTTATAAATTCCAAATTCCTTATGACCCAAGCTTTCTGCCTTAGTATGTTTACCATTGGAAACCTTTATCATTTCATCAAAGATTTCTTTACCTATTTCATCAATACTTGCTTCTCCATCAATTATTCTACCCGCATTTATATCTATATTTGTTTGCATCTTATTATACGTTGAGCTATTTCCAGTAATCTTAATAACTGGAGCTATAGGTGATCCTGTGGGTGTACCTCTACCTGTTGTAAATACAACTATTTGTGCTCCACCAGCTAACATACCAGTTATAGAATCAATATCTTGACCTGGAGTATCCATTACATATAAACCCTTTGATGCTCCTACTGGCTCTGCATAATTAAGCACTCCTACAACTGGAGATTGTCCTGCTTTATATATACAGCCTAATGATTTTTCTTCGATAGTAGTTAGTCCACCTTCTTTATTCCCAGGAGTAGGTTGACCACTTCTTAAGTCTGTACCCATGGATATAGCTCTATTCTCTGTGTCTTTAACAATCTTTAATAATTTATTAGAAACGTTTTCATCTATACAACGTTTTGCCAATAGATGCTCTGCTCCAATTAATTCTGTAGTCTCAGATAAGATTGAAGATCCTCCCTGTTTAATCAATAAATCTGATGCAGCTCCAGCAGAAGGATTTGATGCTATACCAGAAGTTGGATCTGATCCTCCACATTCAAGAGCAAGGACTAATTCACTAATATCAAACTCTACTCTTTGTTGCAAAGATAGCTCTCTTGCCATTTCAGACCCAATTCTTGAGCCCTCTTGAATAGCACCTAGTGTCCCACCAGAATGTTGAATAATCACTTTTTCTACTCTTTTTCCAGTCTTACTAATTTCTTCCACCAATTCACTAGGCTCTACTCCTTCACATCCTAGACCAACAACAAGTACTGCTCCTACATTTGAATTTTTACCTAATCCGATCAAAGTATCAATTGTAAGTCTTAAATCATCACCAACTTGACAGCATCCATGCTGGTGTGGAAGAGCTACACTTCCAGGAATTAAATTACTAATTCTAACAGCTGTTTCACTAGCACATATAGAAGCAGGTAGTACTACAAGATGATTTCTTATACCATAGGTTCCGTTTTCTCTTTTAAAACCTGTTATCTTCATAATCACAACACCTCCAAATCCTATTTTTTGTCTCCTCTACCTCTTTTGCTCTCAACGTTATGCACATGTACATAATCACCCTTTTTGATGACCCCTAATGCAGCACCTATAACTTCTCCATACTTTATAACCTCTTCACCCTTTTGAATATCCACAAGAGCAACCTTATGGAAACAAGGGGTATCTTTTATAATTTTTATATTATCTCCCTTGTTATAATCTTTAATTTTTAAACTTTCTCCACATTTAAGTTCTTGTACAAGTGTAGCAACATTATCCTTTGCGTTTGCAATAATTGCATTATTTTTCAAGCGGTTCACCTCCATTTTTATTTTCGTAACATTGTAATATAATGCAAAAGTTATGCCAAAACTAAAAATAGGTACGAATGAATTCGTACCTACAGTAAATCTACAATTTAAACTGTCCTAGTGAAAATATCTTATATTAACATTGCATTTTATTTTCATCTTACTCGTATATTTTATATACACCATCGTATATTTTTTATACCTTTTTTAGCTTGCTATTTAATGTTACTCTCGTGATCCCTAGTCTTTCAGCAGTTTTTGTTTTATTATAGCTTTCTATTTCTAAAACCTTTTTTATAACTTTGCTTTCAATTTCTTCTAATGTACCTTCTAAATAGTTGGTTTCTTCCGTTTTATGTGTAGCTGATTGTAATTCATTAAATACAATATCCATTCCTTCTTTTTCAAAACCTTCTATTTCTCCAATAATAGTGAGTTTTTCTATAAAGTTCTCCAATTCTCGTATATTTCCAGGCCAATTATAGTTGTTTAAAATATCTATAACTCCTTGACTCAGTTTTTTTATTCTTTTATTATATTTTCGGCTTAACTTCCTTATTAAATAGTTTGCTATTACTTCTATATCATCTGGCCTATTCCTAAGGGGTGGAATATATATATTTAGCACGTTTAACCTGTAATATAAGTCACTTCTAAACTTTTTATTATTAACTTCATTAAAGAGGTCTTTATTTGTGGCAGCCATAATTCTAACATCTATAGGAATAATTTTGTCATCCCCTATTCTCATAACCTCCATTTCTTGTATAACTCTCAATATTCTAGCCTGTACCTGTATATCCATTTCACTTATTTCATCTAAAAAAATCGTTCCACTATGAGCCAGTTCAAAAAGTCCCTTTTTCCCCTCTTTACGAGCTCCAGTAAATGCTCCTTCTACATATCCAAACAGCTCACTTTCAAGAAGACTTCCTGGTATAGCTGCACAATTTATAGCAACAAAGGGCCCACTTTTTCTGTCACTATAATTATGTATTGCTTGAGCAAATATCTCTTTTCCAGTACCACTTTCCCCGGTAATTAATATAGTTGAATCAGACCTTGAAAACTCCTTTGCCATTTTTATTGCCGTTTTAATAATTTTACTATCACCTATTATATGATCAAATGTCTTTTTCGCTGTTAATCCCTTCTCTGAAAATTTTTGTCGTATCTTTTTCTCTACCTCTTGAATTTTAGTTATATCCTGAAAAGTAACTACTACACCTTTAACTTCATTTTCCAATACTATAGGAACTCTATTTGTGGCGATAACTGCATTTCTAGTATTTTGAATGTCTCCAAATTCCGCTTTTCCACTTTTTAAGACCTCATGTATCCTTGTATTTGGTATAATATCTGAAACTTTTTTATTTATAACATTTTCTCTAGGTAATCCAAATATTTCCTCAGCCATAGGATTATATGTTATAATTTCTCCGTTTTTGTTTACTGCTATTACTCCTTCATTTAAAAAATCCAAAAGTATCCTGTCACGCTGATTTTTTTCCCTCTCTATTTGTATAGTTTCGTACAACTTTCTAGCTTCTTCAATAGAGTTTAAAATTGCTTCATTCCCAGATCGAATCAGTTCATACTTCATTCCTTTTTCTTTGGCTATTCTTACAGCTATTGTGTCTCCAATAATTATGTCCATTCCTAGTTCATGTGCCATTTCTATATTTTTTTCAACTTCACTTTCCTCTAACACAGGAAAGTATTTGATATCAAAATCCAGAATATCCGATATTACTTTCGCTCCTGATACTACATTCTCATATCCTATAACTGCAATATTTTTATTTACATCCTTATATTTATTCAATACCCTTAGAAGGTCATACCCTGTAACTTTTATTTCTACAACTGGTATATCCACATTTTCTTTTATTACTTTTGCAGTTCCACCTCTACTTATCACCACTACTTTTCCTTGTTCTTTAGCCTTTTCAGCCTCTATTACGCCAAAGTCCATGTCCCCGATTTTGGTTTCAATATTTATCTTTTTTTCATTTATGACATTATCTGCAATTATTTTCAATCCCTCGTAGGGCGCTATTAAAATTATTTTTTCATACATAGATCAGCACCGCCATATTCATATAGTTTATACTATTTATTTCTATTAAATTATATTATATCCTTCATTTTTATACTTCCATTTCAACAACCTACATATATATTCCATTTTATTTAATTCTGTCCTTTTGAAGTAATTTTTGTTATATAATAGATTAAACGGGTATTAAAAAATAACTTTGTTGAAAGGATGTGATCTATATTTGAATCTACTTTTTGAAAAATTTAAAGATAATTTATATGCTGTAATTCCCATAACAATAATTGTATTGATTTTGCATTTTACCATTGTTACACTCGAAACTTCGTTAGTAATAAGATTTATTATTGGTTCCATATTAGTAGTTTTAGGTTTGTCTATTTTCTTAATTGGTGTAGATATTGGTATAACTCCACTAGGAAGTCTCACTGGTGTTACTCTTGTAAAAACAAACAAACTATGGCTAATATTACTAGCAGGATTAGTTCTAGGATTTTTTATTTCCATTGCTGAACCAGGGTTATTAGTTCTTGCTAATCAAGTGGATTCAGTTACATCAGGTCAAATATCTAGTACTAGTATTCTTGTAGTTGTGTCTATTGGTTTGGCAATACTGATATCATTAGGTTTTATTAGGATAGCCTATAATATACCGCTTTACCAGATATTGATTGTTTTATATTCAATTATTTTTGTCTTAGCCATATTTACTTCAAAAGAATTTTTAGCAATATCCTTTGACGCTTCTGGGGCAACTACTGGGATCCTGGCAGTACCGTTTATTTTATCCCTTTCTGCTGGAATGTCGGCATTAAAAAAGGATAGTAAGTCATCTGAAAAAGATAGTTTTGGTTTGGTTGCTATTGCCTCCACAGGTGCTATTATTTCAATTATGATTTTGAACATATTATCAAAAGATAATAAACTTTATCCAGCCTCTAAGTCTCAAGTAGCTAACGTTAATTCCATTTTAAAACCATTTATAGAAATTGTACCAGATATTATTAAGGAGAGTTTCTTAGCTCTTCTACCCTTATTAGCTATACTTTTAATTTTACAAAAAACTTCTTTTAAATTAAACAAAAAATCTTTTCGAAAAATGTTAAAAGGCTTTATATATGCTTTTATAGGCTTATTAATATTTCTAGTTGGTGTGAATGGTAGCTTTATGGAGGTAGGTGGCAAATTAGGATATAGTCTTGCAACTTTGGATAATAAGCTTTATGTAATTGCTATTGGATTAGTTTTAGGTATTGTAGCAATTTTAGCTGAGCCTGCAGTGTATGTATTAACACATCAGATTGAAGATGTTACAAGTGGATATGTAAAAAGAAAAGCTGTACTAATCCCTTTAGCCATTGGAGTTGGTTTTGCAGTAGCTTTATCAATAGTTAGAATACTAATACCAGAAATTCAACTCTGGCATTATCTTTTACCTGGATATATTATTTCCATTGGCATGACATTTTTTGTCCCTAAACTATTTGTTGGAATTGCCTTTGATGCTGGCGGAGTTGCCACTGGCCCTATGACAGCAACCTTTATCTTAGCCTTTACCCAAGGAGCAGCAGAAGCTTTTGAAGGGGCAAATGTTTTAGTTGATGGCTTTGGAATGATTGCCATGGTAGCCATGACACCAATAATCACATTACAACTATTGGGATTTATTTTTAAAGTCAATTCAAGAAAAAAAGGAGTGAATACCCATGGAGAATAGCTCCCATATAAATAATTTTGAATTAGTATGTGCAATCGTAAACTTTGGATCAGGAAGTAAGATTTTAAAGGTTGCTAAAAAAAACGGAATACTAGGCGGAACAGTTATCTTAGGCAAGGGGACTGTAAAAAATCGTTTATTGGAATTCTTAGATTTAAGTGATATAAGAAAAGAAATTGTTTTAATGATAGCTGATAAATCAATAATTTCTACTGCTCTTGAAAATATGGATAAAGAGTTTAAATTTAGAAAATCACACCATGGGATTGCATTTACAATGCCAGTACCTGCCTTTTTAGGTGCAGGAAATTATGATTATCAATATAACGCTCATAGTGGAGGTGTAAATAATATTATGTACAATTCAATATTCACTATAGTTGATAAAGGCAATGGAGAACTAGTAATGGACGCTGCTATTAAATCTGGTGCAAGAGGTGGAACTATCATCAATGCACGAGGTTCTGGTATACATGAAACAATAAAAGTGTTCAATATGGATATAGAACCTGAAAAAGAAGTTGTTTTAATACTATCTGAAAAAACGCTTACCGAAAAAATAGTTTTCTCCATACGTGATACGCTAAAAATAGATAAACCAGGAAATGGTATTATTTTTGTTCAAGATGTAAATAAAACCTATGGAATATATGAATAATGCCACGTATCTCATTAAAGATTAAAAACAGATCCTTCTCATATCAAAGGATCTGTTTTTTGTTTTGAACATACAATATCCCTATATAGGAATATTGTATGTTCAAAATTCTTCATTCCACTACTCTACATTCAGAATCATAAAACAAAGACTTCTCAGTGCTCTCCAATTTTTCATTCTCTATTTAATCATATTCCATCCGACTATGGCAGCCCCTAACGCCCCCACTATTTGAGTATCTGAAGCAACATACAGGTTCTTGTTTATTTTATCTTCTATAGCCTTTTTTAACACTCCACTTTTTGCAGTACCTCCTGTAAAAGCCACCTGGTCCTGTACAGAGATTCTACTGAGTAAAGAAGATGCACGATTAGCAATAGACTCAATGATCCCACTTGCCACCGAGGACTTAGAAGCACCGTTAGCCAATAGACTAATAATCTCAGACTCTGCAAAAACAGTACACATACTTGTGATAGGTTGAGGCGTAGCTTCTTCTGCCAGTCGGTCAAGATTCTCAATTTCCTCTCCCAATAAATTAAGCATTACCTGTAGAAATCTTCCTGTCCCCGCAGCGCATTTGTCATTCATAAGAAAATCAAGAACATTTCCATATTCATCTAGGCTTATTACTTTACTATCCTGTCCTCCAATATCTAAAATAGTCCTTACCTTATTATTTAGATAAAAGGCTCCCTTTCCATGACAGCTGATTTCTGTTACAGTCTTATCCGCAAAATCCATAGTTACTCGACCATAACCTGTACCAATAACTTTCTGAATTTCTTCTTTTTTAAGTCCTGATCTGCTTAAAAGTAGCGAAAATACTTCGGCAGATGCTTTTAGAGGACTCCATCCCGTAGGAATCGTAACTTGATCAACAATTTGCCCATTGAATAATACACCTTTTGCAGCCACAGATCCTGTGTCAATACCAACAGTAAACATTTTTTATCCCTCCTGAAACCAATTTCGTTTCTTTCGCTTAATTGTATGGATTCCTTCTGTCTTTATATCAGGAAAGTTTTGCAACAATTCCTTAACCGTATCAGTATCCTCAGGAGAAATCATGATAGATATACCACAGCACTTGCTTAACTCCCTTGGGGTTGGTACTATGGTATATTTCAACTTTCTTTTTTTCAATATACTTTCCAATGCCAAACCATCAGTATGGGAAGGAAATAATACGTAACTTTTGATTTCTGTTATCATAACCAATACCCTATTTAGTTGCTGCTACTTCCTTATTAGTTTTCCTATTCTGAAGCATCTCAAAGAAAGCTTCAAGTCTAGTTGTTATTTGACCTGCATCTTGAAGACTATAATCACTCTCTATCAAAATTACAGGGATTCCGGCTTTGTCTAAGGCATCCTTCACTTTTTTATATTCAACAGCGTATGTATGACAGAATGGAAGACTATAGTATATTACACCATCGGCACTATATTCCTTATAGAGTCTTATAATGTCGTCAATTCTTCCTTCATTTGGTGTAAAGCAGGCACAATTAATTCCAAGATATCGCTCTGCTAATGCTTGATACTGTTCCTCTAATGATTGAGAGCCCTCATCTACAAGATTACTAAAATATCTTGTACCTGTACATGTTTCCTCACATACAACAGCACCACCATTACCTTCTATCAAGTGATGCATCTTCCAGTTAGGTATAGCCATTGGGGTTCCAGTAACCAATATCCTTGGTGCATCTTCTTTAAACACAGTATCTCCTTTTTCAATTCGTTCCTCTAGTTCATCACATAATTCATCTACTTTAGCTATAAATCTTTCTGGATCATCATAAAATGCTATTTGCGTAATTAAAAGGGCATCCTTTCCACTTATAGGAAGTTTAGCTGCTTTTCTCATATCATAAAGTCTCTGAAGAGCCTTTCTTTTGTTATTAATTAGCTTTATGCTTTCTTCAAGTTTTTCTCTAGTAACCACATTTCCTGTTAATTTTTCTACTTTTTCTTTAAACAACTTAATTTCTTCTATCCAATTAAGCTTATCCTTTTCCCTTTTCATTTGTGGCAAATCCATTACATGCATTGGTACATGTTCTTCGAGAATTTCCCATGCCTTCTTCTTTCCATCACAAGTGGTTTCTCCTACTAGCAAATCAACGGATTGAAAATATGGACATGTTCCACTGGTTTTCGCTCCAACAGATGCCTTAATTAAAGGGCACATATTTCTTGGCAGGACTTTTTCTCCGTCTGGCACCCAAAAATCCGAGCCTCCACAAAGTCCTACTCCAATGGCTTCTGCACCAAATATCACTTCATCGGGAACAAATACACAAAAGCTTCCTAAAACCTTGCCACCTTTTTTTCTATGCTCATCCAGCTCTTGAATCCTTAATCCATGAATCTCTGACACCACAAAGTTAAAATAATTCATTGCCTCTGGACGATTTTCTTGCGACAAATAAATATCTTCATAGAATTCAGGTAGTACAGTACACAATTGATCATGTTTTTCCAAATCTACACCTAAAGATTCCCATAACTCTCTATAATCTGCCATTATAACTCCCCCTTATTGGTATATCTATTTAGCTTAAATTATAATATACACTCCAATCTTCTTCCACATATATAGAAAAATATTATACGTCAAGGTTTAATGATTCATTCTACCTATAGTAAAAAGACCACCCGAAAATTTTTCAGATAGTCTTTCAACTTCAATATAAACAAATGAAATTCTTGTAAAGTGAAAATATATTTTATTCAGCTTTGAGATCACTTCTAAAACCCACTACCTTCTGTAATGAACTATGATTATATTAAAAGCTATTTTCATTAGAAAACAACTAAATTTACATAATATATATTCTATTATACATATTTGTGGGATTTTCTTTTATAGCTTTATTTATATAGGCTTTATTTTATTGCATTATTAAGACTTTTGACAAAAGTAAAAACCTTATCTTCTACATCTCCAGTTTTAAGACCCTCCTCAAGCTTTTCAATAATGCTACTTCCTACTATCAACCCATCACAAAGGTTTTTAAGTTTTGATACAGATTTTTTATCTGATATACCAAAACCTATAGCTGTCGGGATAGATGAATATTTATTTATTCCATCCATAAAGTTGGCTAAACCTTCTTGAAAACTATCACGTTTTCCTGTAACACCTTTTGAGGAAATGCAGTAGACAAACCCACTTCCAAACTTTACAATTTCTTGAACCCTTTCTTTAGATGTAGGTGCCACCATTGGTATCAAATCAACACTATAAGCTTTCATTTCCTCAAATAGCTCTTTTCTTTCCTCTAAAGGTAAATCAGGTATAATCAATCCATCTATGCCCTTTTCTTTGCAGTTTTCCAAAAATCTTTTTGTACCATATCTAAAAACTGAATTATAATAAACTAAAAATACAAGAGGAATATCTGTATCCTTTCTCAATTCTTCAATCATATCAAAGATTTTATCTATATTTATAGAGTTTTTTAAAGCTCTTTGAGTAGCCCTTTGAATCACAGGCCCATCAGCCAAGGGATCAGAATAGGGTATTCCAAGCTCAACTATATCAGCGCCTGCCTTTTCCATAGCCTTTACTAGCTTTATTGTTGTTTCCAAGTCTGGATCTCCACAGGTTATATATGAAATCAATGCTTTTTTATTTATATTCTTTAACTCTTCAAACTTACTTTGAATTCTACTCATTAGTATTCCCCCCTAAATAGTTTCGTACTGTATGAATATCTTTGTCTCCCCTTCCAGATAAATTGACTACAATAATATCGTCTTTGCTAGTCTTAGGAGCTAGCTTCATTAAATGTCCTATAGCATGAGAACTTTCTAATGCAGGAATAATACCCTCTTTGACTGTTAGATATTGAAATGCCTTTAGTGCTTCTTCATCTTTTATAGATACATAAGTGGCTGTCCCTTCTTTATGAAAATGTGCATGTTCAGGTCCTATGCCTGGATAATCCAGACCAGCAGATATAGAGTAAACAGGCATAATCTGACCATGTTCATCTTGAAGTAGATATGTCATCATACCATGAATAACTCCCACTGATCCCTTTGTAATAGTAGCGGCATGTTCCTCTGTATCAATACCTTTTCCTGATGCCTCTACTCCTATCATCTTTACAGCTTTCTCATCTTTAAATGGATAAAAAAGACCCATAGCATTACTTCCTCCTCCTACACAAGCTATTAAATAATTAGGAAGTCTGCCTTCTTTTTTTAATATTTGTTCCTTTACTTCATCTCCAATGATTCTCTGAAAGTCCCTTACCATAGTGGGATACGGATGAGGTCCTACTACAGATCCTATAACATAAAATGTATCCTCAACATTAGTTACCCAATCTCTTATAGCTTCATTTGTGGCATCCTTTAATGTGGCTGTTCCAGATGTTACACTATTTACCTTAGCACCTAAAAGTTCCATTTTAAATACATTAAGAGCTTGACGCTGTATGTCCTCTTCTCCCATATACACTTCACACTCAAGCTCAAACATGGCACATATAGTAGCTGTAGCCACACCATGCTGTCCTGCTCCTGTCTCTGCAATAATTCTTTTTTTTCCCATTCGTCTAGCTAGTAAAACCTGACCAATAACATTGTTGATTTTATGAGCTCCTGTGTGGTTTAAGTCCTCTCTTTTTAAATATATCTTTCCTCCACCTAGACTTCGTGTCAAATTTTCGGCAAAATACAAAGGTGTTGGTCTTCCTGAATATTCCTTTACATAGTACTGATATTCTTTTAAAAAACTTTCATCACTCTTTGCTTTTAAAAATTCTTCTTCTAATTCTATTAGTGCATTCATTAAAGTCTCTGGAACATATTGTCCACCAAACTGTCCAAATCTTTTTGGTATTTTTGTATTTAGCATATTTATCTCCTCACATTCTCTATAAAGTGTTTTATTTTTTCAAAATCCTTTAATCCATTTTCCTCCACACCACTACTTACATCCACGATATCAGGCTTTATCATTTCTATAGCCGTACCTACATTACATGAATTAAGTCCTCCTGCCAATATAATTGGCTTAGATGTTTCTAGGTCTTTGCCTAATTTCCAAGGAAATGTTTTTCCACTTCCTCCATACTGTTCTACATTATAAGCATCAAGCAAATATCCATCTACAGAATACTCTTTTATTCCATTAAAGCTATTCATATCTTTAATTCTAAAAGCTTTCCACACTTCTTGACCAAAGGAATTACAATAGTCAGGAGTTTCCTCTCCATGAAATTGTAGGATATTTAGCCCACAGCATTGTGCAATATAACTTACTTTTTCTTTACTCATATTTAAGAACACGCCAACTTTTTTTATATTTTTATCAAGTTTAGTAGTTATATCTCTTGCTTGACTTATAGTTACCTGTCTACTACTCTTAGCAAATACCAATCCTATATATTCAGGCTTTAATTCATTGACATACTCTATGTCCTCTTTTCTTTTCAAACCGCAGATTTTTATTTTCGTCAACTCATCTCACCCCTGAGTTCTCTGATTTTTTTCTCTATAGAATCAGTTCTCATTAAAGATTCTCCAATCAATACCCCATCCACCTCCAAGCTTTCAAGGTATTGCATATCTTTTCTATTATTAATTCCACTTTCACTAATTATGGTTTTTTCCCTAGGAATTTTATCTATAAGCTTAGCAGTAGTTTCTAAACTTGTTTCAAAGGTCTTCAAATTTCTATTATTGATACCAATTATATCTGCCCCTGTATCTAATGCTATCTTAAGTTCCTCTATATTATGAATTTCTACCAAACATTGAAGTCCTAGCTCTTTTGCTATTCTTTGAAACAAGGATAGTTTTTCTTTATCTAAAGCTGCTACAATCAGTAATATCACATCTGCTCCCAAAACCTTGGATTGATATATTTGATAGGGATCAACAATAAAGTCCTTTCTTAACAGTGGAGTATGAATTTTTTCTCTGATTTGGCATAAATATTCTTTACTTCCTTGAAAGAAATCTTCTTCTGTAAGAACAGAAATCGCCTCTACCCTACTTTTGTGATAAATCTTTGCAATTTCCACGGGATTAAAATCTTCCCTTATAACTCCCTTAGAAGGAGACGCCTTTTTAACTTCTGCTATTATACTTAAGCCTTTTTTGTCTTTTATAGTTTTCTTAAAATCTAATGTTTCTCTACTATCTTTAAGAAGTGAAATTATTTTATTTTGAGATATAATCCCCTTTTCTTCATCAACAACCTTTACCTTTTGAGCAATGATTTTATCCAATATCATAGTACTTCGCCTTGACTTAATGCTATCAATTGGTCTAGTTTTTTCATTGCCAACCCTTCATCTATAACTTGTTCTGCCCTTCTAACACCTTCTTCAAAGCTATCTGCCTGCTTTCCAACATATATAGCAGCTCCGGCATTTAACAATAGCATATCTCGTTTTGCACCCTTAGCCCCCTGAAAGAGACTCTGTATTATCTCTGCATTTTCTATAGGAGTTCCTCCCTTAAGCTCTTTTTTAGAACTAAATTTCATTCCTAACTCCCTTGGATCAATAAGGTAGTTTTTTATATGGCCACTCTTTAACTCACTAACCTTTGTCTCTGTAGTAACAGTAATTTCATCTAAACCATCTAATCCGTGGACTACCATAGCTCTTTGGGTATCTAAATTTCTAAGAACCTCTGCCATAAGTGTTGTAAGTTTTTTATCAAAAACCCCCAGGACTTGCCCTTTAGCTCCAGCAGGATTAGTTAAAGGTCCTAAAATATTAAATATAGTTCTTATACCTAACTCTCGCCTTGGCATAACTGCATGACGCATAGCTTGATGATAACTAGGAGCAAAGATAAAACCTATATTTAATTTATCAACACAGTTTTGTACCTCTTTTGGCGTCAACATAATATTTACACCTAGGCTTTCCAGCACATCGGCACTACCACATTTACTAGATACAGACCTATTACCATGCTTTACTACAGTAACACCTGCTCCAGCGGCAACTATTGCTGAAGCTGTTGATACATTAAAGGTATTTGCTCCATCTCCCCCCGTTCCACATGTATCAATGGAATAAGGCTTATCTATTACTAAAGAAACAGCCTTTTTACGCATAACCTTGGCACATCCAGTTATTTCCTCTATGGTTTCACCTTTCATACGTAGAGCAACTAATAAACCTCCGATTTGAGAAGGAGTTGCTTCACCCTCCATTATTTCCTCCATTATTTCCATCATTTCATTTTGAGAAAAATCAGTTCTATTTATAACTTTATCCATCGAAGCACTTAACATAAAAAAACCTCCTCACCTCATAAATTAAGAAACTTTATTAATATTTCTTTACCTTTTTGTGTTGATATTGATTCAGGATGAAACTGAATCCCATATATAGGATACTCTTTATGCTTTATCCCCATTATTTCACCGTCTGGACTTTCAGCAGTAATCTCAAAAGCCTCTGGTAATAGTTTTCTATCAACAACTAAGGAATGATATCTCACAGCATTTAATGGATTTTCTATACCCTCAAATAAACCACTTTCATTGTGATAAATCTTGGATACCTTTCCATGTACTGTTTCCTTTGCATGAACTATCTTTCCACCAAATGCTTCACCAATAGCCTGATGTCCCAAGCATACACCTAAAATGGGTATTTTTTTACCAATGGTTTTCACCAACTCTATTGAAATTCCGGCATCTTTAGGAAACTTAGGCCCTGGTGAAATAATTATATGACTGATATCCATTTGCTTTAGCTCTTCTATACTAATCTTGTCATTTCTAATAACCTTAATATCTTCCTGTATCTCTCCCACATACTGGTATAGGTTGTAAGTGAAAGAGTCGTAGTTATCAATAATTACAATCATTTTTTACGCTCCTTTGCTTGTCGGATAGTCTCTAGCAAAGCTTCTGCCTTCCTCAGAGTTTCTTCATACTCTTTCTCAGGATCTGAATCAGCCACAATACCTGCACCAGCTTGTATATATGCTGTATCTTCTTTAAACAGTATGGTTCTTATAGCAATACACATATCCATATTTCCATTAAAACCAAAGTAGCCTACTGCCCCTGCGTAAAGACCTCGTTTTTTATTTTCTAATTCATCAATAATTTCCATGGCTCTAACCTTTGGTGCTCCTGAGACTGTCCCTGCAGGCATACACGCCTTCAAGGCATAATACATATCAAAACTCGACTTAAGTTTACCGATTACATTAGACACTATATGCATTACATGAGAATATTTTTGTATATCCATAAACTGGCTAAGTTCTACTGTTCCAAACTCTGATACTTTACCAATATCATTTCTGGCTAAATCTACTAGCATTAAATGCTCTGCCAATTCTTTTTCATCATTTAAAAGCTCTTTTGCATATTCATCATCTTCAAGCTCATTTTTTCCTCTAGGTCTAGTTCCAGCAATAGGGCAAGTTTCAATTTCCCCATTTTTCACCTTAACTAATAATTCAGGAGAAGACCCAACCACATGATGGTCACCAAAGTCGAAATAATACATATATGGAGATGGATTTAACCTTCGTAAGGAGCGATAGGTTTCAAAAGGATTTATCTTAGTCTCAATTTGTAGTCTTTGAGATATTACAACTTGAAAAATGTCTCCATTTTTTATATATTCCTTTGCCTTTTCAACCTTTTTCATATAACTTTCCTTACTCTCAGAGCTTTGATAAAATATATTTTTTGAATAATTGTCTGCTGATTCACCAAAAGAAAGTGGTTTACTTATAATCTCTTCCTTTATACTATAAAGTCGCTCTTTCCCATTTCTATAACACTTTTCTATATCTTCATCTATTTGAACATTCAATATAATTTTTATAGTTTGTTTTGTATGATCATAAACAATTACTTCTTCTGCAAAAAGTAAATATACATCTGGTAATTGGAGATCATCATCATTCATTTCTTCTAGTTTCTCATAGTCCCTTATGACATCATAACCAATATAGCCTACTGCCCCACCATTAAAATCTAGGGTATTATCCTTGGAAACTACCCCCATATCATCCATATAGTGTTTTACAAGCTCCAAGGCTTTTCCTTGACTATAAAAACACTCTTCACCTTTAACAATAACTGCCTTTTGACCATAACAAGTTATTTTCATAAACGGCTTTCTACCAATATAAGAGTAGCGCCCCCACTTACTTCCTCCCTCTACACTTTCTAGTAGGTAGCTATCCTCCTTATTACAGAGCTTGTCAAAAATAGTAATAGGTGTTTCCGTGTCCCCCTCTATTTCAAGAGAAATAGGAACTATCTTTCCATTGCTCCCAAGTTTTTTAAACTCACTTAAATCTTGATTAATCATCCAATCACCCCTTTTTAAGAAAATAAAAAAGAACATACCATCCCTTATAGTAAGGGACGAAATGCTCTTCATTCCGCGTTGCCACCCATTTTAGATAATTATTACCAATCTCCCCACAATAGCAACTTTTACAAAAAATAAATAAACACCTCATCCTAAAATAATAGGACGAAATGTTTTTATTCCGCGTTGCCACCTACGTTAGATAGATATAACTATCTCGCTTTCCCAAGTACAGAACAGTATATACTGTCGATACCCTGCCTTTATAACGTAAGGCTTACGGCTTCATGATACTCTCCTCAAAGGATTTCACATAGCTTCTCATGGAACCATTCAATAAGTACCTTTGCATCAGGCTTCCACCATCCCCGACTCGCTATACCATTGTTACCTATTTACTTTTTCCAATCATTGAATTTATATTTATTAAAAATAGTATAAACCCTAATTATGTACTTGTCAATAATAATTTATAAAATTAAAATTTAAAAATCAAGCACCTTACTCCCACAAAAAAATTATCTGTTTATTTTATTTAAAATTGTGATATAATATAAAAAAGGTAATCGAAATTCGCATGAATGCGATTGCCACAGGTGATATTAAGCTTTAATGATCACTCTGCGTGCTGGCAGGGTGATTATTTTTTTTGGTTCTTATTCCTATCTATGTAGGAGATAAGTGATATTAATAACATTCCAAAGGCTATCATAAGATAGATTGCTTGAAACGTACTCATATCACACCACCTCCCTTCTTTTGTAAAGTGAAGTGGCAACCACACCCTGCTTTATTCGATTACCTTATTAATATAATATCAAAACTTGAAGGGCTTTACCATTCATTTCCACAATTTTTAGCTATTCTTAGATTAATATATACGAAATAAATTTAAAAAATGAACTCTTATCCATGACTTATGGAAAGAGTTCATTTTTTAAAAACTTAAATCAATAAAATTATGTCCTTTTTTTACAAAATATCTTTATTTATTATTAGCAGCATTTTTACCTGCAATTCTACCAAATACATTAATATCTGCTAAAGCATTACCACCAAGACGATTTGTACCATGAATACCTCCAGTAACCTCACCAGCTGCATATAATCCAGGTATTGGATTACCATCTTTATCAAGAGCTTGTGTTTCAGTATTGATCTGTATTCCACCCATTGTATGATGAACTGTAGGTACTCTTGCACCTGCATAGAATGGAGCAGTATCTATTTTATCAGCGAATAAGGTTCTTCCAAATTCATCTGGTCCACCAGCTTCCACAGCCTTATTGAAATCATCTACTGCTTTAACTAGATTTTCAGGCTCCACTCCTATTTGTTTTGCAAGATCCTCTATTGTATCTGCCTTATAAGCTCTTCCTTGCTCTACCAGTTGATCTATACTTTCGTTAAAGTGGTTTTTAATATCTCCTGTTGGATATGAATGTTTATCCAGAACTGTCCACATAAATGTATCCTCTTGATCGAAAAGCGCCTGAGTCATAACATCTCTACGAGCACCCTCATCAACAAATCTATTTCCATCCTTATTTACAAAAATACGATTTTCTACACCTTGCTCAATATTTCCACTAAGACTTCCTGTTTCAGGATCACCCATTGGTAATAGTTGAAGTTCTTTCATATCAATAAGATTAGCTCCAACTGCTTCTGCCATTGCTAAACCATCTCCTGTTGCACCTGGATGGTTGGTTGTTTTAAGATGGGTAAGAGTAGGCCAATTTTCATTGTACTTATCTCTCATTTCAACATTGGCTCCAAAACCTCCCGCAGCCATAATTACACCATTATTAGCTTTAGCTATTACTTCTCCATCTGGACCTTTCGCCTTAACTCCAACTACCTTGCCATTTTCCATTATAATTTCTGTAGCTTTAGTATTTACCAATACTTCCATATCACTGCTATTCTCATCTACATAGTTCATAAATGTTTCAATAAATCCTGTTCCCAAAGGTTTAACTGGTGAGTGAGCTCTAGGCCATAGTCCACCTAAAACTGTGTGTATATGATCATTAAATTCCATACCAATACCTTCAAGCCATTCAATAGTAGGATATGCGTTTTCTACCATTACTCTTATAAGTTCTTGATTCCCTTGCTTATCTCCACCTTCAAAGGTTTGTGTAAAGTGTTTCTCTATAGAATCTTCAATTCCTTGAGCTTCCTGTCTTTTCTGATCAACAGCATTGTAGGATGCACCAGAAATTATAGTGTTACCTCCAACTCTAGGCATTTTTTCAAGCACTAAAACTGTTGCTCCATTTTGGTGGGCAGATACAGCCGCTGATAGACCAGCTCCACCACCACCTATTACTACTACATCTACTTGCTTTTCTATAAGCTCCCCTGCAGTAGCTGTATTTTGATCCAATTTTTTTCTCAAAGCTTCAATATCAGCTCCAGCTTTTTCTAAAGCTTGTGTAACTGCCTCTAAAATTCCTTCACTTGACATAGTTGCCCCTGCAACTGTATCAACAGCTAAGCTTTGATTTTTAATAATACTTTCAGGAATATTTTTTATAGCTAAGTCACTAACCCCTGGTGTCTCTTCATGCTTAACTATCTTTATATCCTTGATATTGTTTTCATCTACAGTAACTTCCACCTCTATTTTCCCATGGATTCCTTCTCCCTCACCTGTATATGTTCCTGGCTTGAATAAGGCAGATGTATCTATATCAGTCTCTGTTGTTTTTTGACATCCTGCAAATGATAGGATCATTATAAATGCTAATAGTAGTATTAGTGGCTTTCTAATTTTTTTCATTTTCTCTCCTCCTAATTTATGTTTTAAATACATTTTTTGCTTAGTCACTATGCGCATTTAAGTAACCAAGCTTAGTGAAGCATTGTTATAGTTATAACATTATTATACTGAACTTGTTCGGTGAATTAATTCATCGAATAAGTTCAGTATAATATATTGTTAATTACATGTCAATATACTTTGTTAAAAATTTTTTTAATACTTCTATGGTTGACAAATGCCATTACTGGGATATACTTTAATATATCTTAAACATTGTTAGGAGTATTATAATGAAAAAAACGCTTAATAAAAGACAAATTCAAGCCAAAAATACATATGAAAAGCTTTACAATGTTACCATAGACCAAGTTGAACGAAAAGGTTTTCAAAATATCACAGTAGAAGAAATATGTAATAAAGCTGGAGTTTCTGTAGGTACTTTTTATAATTACTTTAAGTCAAAAAATGCTATTTTAAATGAAATATTTAGATTAGCAGATGATTATTTTTTAGATACTGTATCAATAAATTTAACCCAAGGGAATACATATGATAAAATAGTTGATTTTTTCTGGTATTATGCTGAATATAACAAGTCTAGGGGACTTGATTTAGTAAAACAACTATACACTGTCCACAATACCTTGTTTATAACTAAAGGTAGACATATGCAGACTGTTCTACAAAAGATAATTGAAGAAGGCAAGCTTTCTGGCGAGATAAATTCAGATATGACCTCCAAAGAAATAGTTCAATATTTATTCATCGCTATTAGAGGTGTAGTTTATGATTGGTGTTTAAATGATGGAAACTATGATTTAACTGAATTTGTTGTTGAATATACCAAACGCCTCATTAAAGTTTTAAAAAATGATTGAGAATTAAGCATCCTTAGTCATCCCTATTTTGATACTTTCTACCTTACCTATCATTTATATTTTTATGGTTCATTTTTACCTTCAAATTTTTTAGCCTTTATTTCTTCAAATATATTATTATTTTGACTTTTTTCAGGAAGTTTAGTATTTTGTCCAATAACTTGTTGAATTTGCCATATTTCTGCCATTAAAGCACTAAAATCTTCTTTTGTTATAGGCTTTTTATTATCTTTTAGTTCATATCCTAGTTGACCACTTACTTCTAGTGTTGCATATTTAACATCTTCTATAGAAGATATCCCAGACTGTCTCAATCGAGTTTCAAGCATATCTATAGACAATCTTAATTTTCTTAAACTTTTAATATTTGGTTTACCATCTTCTATAACAACAACTGCCTTGCCTGTAAATATATTTTCGAAAAAATCTACTTTAAGCTCTAAATATTCAGTAAAAATCATTAGCACAGTCATTAAAAAAGCAACTGCAAAGGTTATAAAAAGTCCTTTTCCAGCTACAGGTTGTATTAATAATGAACCTAATCCTATCATAACAATAACTTGAGCTATAGTCATTTGAGATATAGATTTTCTTCCTCCCACTCTTAATATAATAGTCCCTACGAAGAATATAAGCGTTGCCTGCCAAGCCCAATTTAATTCCATATTTATATCTCCTTTATAAATATTATTGATACAAATTTTGTTATTAGTTTTTACATATATTCAAAAAATATTTATCTTATAATTATCCCTCTCATTTATCTTCCAAGTATAATATTTACCTCCTTTGGCAAGTATCTTAGTATATTTATCAATAAGTTTAACAAACTAATAGGAAATAGATTTAGGGGTAGATGCTATGCGTTTTATGGATAAGTTCTTTAACAAAAATAAGACCGACAATCCTAAGTTAAGTGAAAAAAATGATACTTCTAAAAATCATCAAAAAAATATACCTTTGAGCAAAAACATTCAAGATAATGTTAAACATATAAATAAAGCCTTGGGGCAAAGCTCAGATATTGTTGTACGTGAGTTTATAATTGGCGAAAAAGAAAAAATAAAAACAGCGGTTATATATGTAGATGGATTAGTAGACAAAAACTTTGTTCAAGATTTTATATTAAAAACACTCATGATAGATATTCGTCAAGCAAGTCTAGAGCTTAAATTTATTATTAAAAAAAGTCTTTATAAGATACTTAGAGACCGTTCCCTCTCTGTAGGTGATATGAAGGAAATCTCAAATTTTCAAGATTTTTATTCTCATATACTGTCAGGAGATACAGTTATTCTAATAGATGGATATAGAGAAGCCTTTGCCGTAAGTTCCAAAGGTTGGAAGGATCGCAGTATAACTGAACCAACTACAGAAACTGTTGTAAGAGGGCCAAAAGAAGGCTTCACAGAAACCTTACGAACTAATACAGCTTTAATTCGCCGAAAAATCAAAGACCCTAATCTATGGGTTGAAACAAAGCAAATAGGTAGAAGAACTCAAACCGATGTTGCTATCATGTATATCAATGGAATAGCTGATGAAAGTATAGTTAAAGAAGTTCACACTCGACTAGATAGAATTGATATAGATGGTATATTAGAAAGTGCTTACATAGAAGAATTAATACAAGATGAAGTACATACACCTTTTCCAACAGTTTATAATACTGAACGACCTGATGTTATAGCCGCGGGGCTTTTAGAGGGGAAAGTAGCTATTTTAATTGATGGAACGCCTTTTGTCCTTTTAATTCCAGCACTGTTTATAGAATTTTTCCATGCTAGCGAAGATTTTTATCAGCGTTCAGATATTGCAACATTTATACGTGCTCTAAGATATATTGCATTTTTTTTGACATTGCTTGTACCTTCAGTTTATATTGCCATAACCACCTTTCATCAAGAAATGCTCCCTACAGCCTTACTTATCAGCTTAGCTGCACAGCGAGAGGGAATTCCATTTCCTGCTGTATTTGAAGCTTTCCTTATGGAGTTTACCTTTGAAATTCTAAGAGAAGCTGGGATTAGAATGCCAAGAGCTGTTGGACCTGCAATCTCTATAGTTGGTGCATTGGTTTTAGGAGAAGCAGCTTCTCAAGCAGGGATAATATCTCCAGCCATGGTTATCGTAGTATCTTTGACTGCTATTAGCAGCTTTGCAGCACCTAATTTTAGTATGGCAATTCCCGTTAGATTGCTTCGTTTTTTATTTATGATATTAGCTGCTTTTATAGGCTTATATGGTATAGCACTAGGTCTTATGGTAATGGTTCTTCATTTGTGCAGTCTACGTTCATTTGGTGTACCTTATCTATCCCCAGTAGCACCATTTAATTTATCAGGTCAAAAGGACATGATACTTCGTGTTCCTATATGGGCAATGAGAACTCGACCAAATTCAATTAGCAAGAAAAATATATATCGGCAACAAAGTATTGAGAAAGCACAGCCTAAGCCTCCGGAAAACAATAAAAAAGTTTAAGATGGTGATAGTACAAATGAATCCTAAAATTGAAAAAATCTATTTATTACCTATTCTCTTTATACCTATATTATTTTTAACAGGTTGTTGGAGTAGTCGAGAGTTAAATGAGCTTTCTATTGCCACAGCTATTGGTATTGATAAATGTGAAGAAGGATATTTTGTAACAGTACAACTTCTTAATCCTTCTGAGCTTGCTGCACAAAAACAAATAGCTGGACGTGCACCCGTAACCATACATCAGGTACAAGCTGAATCTATTTTTGAAGGACTTAGAAAACTTACACAACAAACACCCCGAAAGATATATGTATCTCATGTGAGAGTTATAATAATAGGAGAAGCATTGGCTAGGGAAGGAATCAGTGATATTTTAGACTTTCTTTCTAGAGATCATGAGTTTAGAACAGATTTTTTTATTCTTGTAGCACGAGCTACAAATGCTGAAGATATTCTTAGTGTTTTAACTCCCATGGAAAAAACTCCAGCAAATAAGATATATTCTTCACTGGAAATGTCTGAAGGTAACTGGGCACCAACTAAAACTGTTCAACTTGATGAGTTAGTAACTAGCTTAATCAGTGATGGAGAAAATCCTGTAATAACAGGAATTGTTTTAAAAGGAGATAAAGAAACATCAGGCGAGCAATCAAATGTACAAACGATAAATCCACATACCACTGTAGAGGTAGGTAATTTAGCTGTTTTTAAAGAGGATAGATTAGTTGGTTGGCTAAACACCTTTGAAAGTATTGGATATAATCATATTGATGAAAATATAAAAAGTACAGTTCTTACCTTTCCCTTTGAAACAAGTACTGGAACTATAGCTGTTGAGTTAAATAAATCCAATACTAAGGTAAAGGTCAAAATTCAAGATGGAAAGCCCAGAATTCAAATCAATGTTAATGCAGAGGGTAATATAGGAGAAATAGCACAAAAAATTGATTTGAATAATACAGATGTCATTAAAAAAATCGAAGAAAAACTTGCCCAAGAAATAAAAATGAAAATAGAAATGGTTATAAATACTGCACAAAATGAATTCAAAAGTGATATTTTTGGATTTGGACAAGCTATTTATAGGGAATATCCCAAACTATGGAATAAAATAAAAGAAAACTGGGATGATGAGTTTGAAAATCTACCTGTAGATATCAAGGTGGAAGCTAAGATTAAAGGCTTAGGTACTATAACTAATTCTTTTATACAGGATATGAAGGAGTAAGTTTTATGTGGCAAATACTTGGAATTATTATTGTAAGCTTAGGAATAGTGGCTTTAGAAGTTCCTCCCTTATTAGAAAAAGGATTTAAAAAAGAGCTGTGGATATTTTCTGTATTATTAACTGTAGGATTAGTACTAAGTATATTATTTACCTTAGGTATAAAAATCCCAAATCCATATGATATGCTAACTACTATTTATCAGCCATTTACAGATTTCATTTTAAGTGCTATAGAATAAGCAGAGAGGGATGAGTAACAAATGCTTAAAGACGTAAAAATAAGTGCAGATCAATTTAGAACATTAGTTGTTTTATGTTTCGTTGGTCCTTCTATAGTTAATATCCCTAGTTTAATGACAGGAGAAGTTCAACAGGATGGTTGGATAGCTGTAATACTAGGGGTAGTCGTAGGACTTCTTTTAATATGGCTTTATACTAAAACAGGAGATCTTTTCCCTAATATGAACTTATTTGAAGCTAGCGAATTTGTATTAGGAAAATGGGCTGGAAAAATACTCTCACTGTTTTTTATATTTTTCTTGTTAATGAATACAGCAGCATTAATATATATACCTGGAAACTTTTTAGTAACCCAAGTAATACCAGGAACACCAATAGTAGTAGTAAATTCACTTTTTGTTATTACTATTATAATAGGAGTTCGTTATGGACTAGAAACAACTGTTCGTGCTGCAGAAATTTTCTTTCCTTGGTTTTTAACGGGTATTCTTTTCTTATTAGTTTTTTCAGCCCCTTTGATTGAACTGAAAAATTTTAAACCCATTCTTGAAAACGGGCTAAAACCAATGTTAAAAGCTACTTTATACTTTGAAGCCTTTATTCCATTGACTATGGTCCCGTTGTTGGTTATTTATCCAAAATATATAAGCAATTTAAAAGAAGGAAAAAAAACATTTTTCCAAGGTTCAATTATTGCTGGTATTATAATACTACTTATAACTATATGGAATATCTCTATACTTGGCAGTGATATTACTGCAAGACATTTACATCCTACTTATTCATTGGCAAAAAAAGTAAATATCGGTGAGATCATTACTCGAATCGAGGCAATTGAAGCTATGGTTTGGATAATCGCGCTTTTTTATAAAACATATATATACTTTTTTGCTGCTATAGTGGGATTAGTTAAAGTCTTTAATTTAGCCGACTACCGTCCTCTTACTTTCCCTATTGGAATGATATCTATTATACTTTCTGTTATAGTCTATCCCAATATTGTATATGCTGGTGAGTGGGATACCACTACCTGGATACCTTATGTTTTAACAAATGGTTTTCTTATCCCTTTATTTCTTATTTTAGGAGGATATTTCAAAAAACGATATTTGAAAGATAAGAAAAAGAGTTCAGAAGGAAATTAAGTTATAAATCTGAGACCAATAAAAAAGTCACCAGTGTATTAAACTCTCAAAAATGTCATTCTCCAGACGCGGGGACGTTTCGTTTGTCTGGCTTAAAACAAACCAGACAAACGAAACGTCCCCGCGTCTGGAGTCTTATAAATTTTATTCGGTGTCATTTCTTTAAAGTTTTCACATAATACTCAATTCTATTATTTATCCATTCATCTATATTTTTAATATATGGGCTAAGTCTTTGTATTTCTTCTTCATTTATTATATTCATTACCCTATCTTTTGCCTCATAGAAAGCTTCTTCTTTCTCTCGCTGAAAAAATGAGCCTGATTGTTTAAGCTTATCAACCATTGATTTATTAACAGTCATAACACTTAACATGATATTATTATCTAGTTTTGACATAGCTTCATCAACTCGTTTACTCTCTTTGGTTAATTTTTCTTTGCTATATGCTTTTGACATTAGCTTTATGCAGTAATAAAATAACACCAAAACTGATACTATAATTACTATGGATGAGATAATATATATTAGGCTATTCATCCTTCATAATCTCCTTTCTTAAGTTGTTTACCAAAGTAAAAACAACTCCTTTAGTTGCAGGCTCATCAAAGGTCCCAGTATGGTCATTCACAAGAAGTCCAGCAGCTCTTAACTCATCATAGCTTTCCTGTGCCCAGTGAGATTTTGAAGAAGACTCTGGTGGTACTGGTTTATATTGCTCTTGCATAGGATATTTTTCTGATATAGTTTTTTGTAGCCCTACTATTCTTTCTCCATATCCTATACCTGGAACTGCCCACTTTCCGTTTAAATCTTCCCAGTTGGGCGCACTCCCTCTTACTACTAGATGAAATCTTTTGTCATAAAGGTTACGCCCTTCAGGGATTCCTAAGGTTGTGGCATAGGCATATAAATGTTGTATATGAGCTTCAACACCAGCTTCAACAGTAGGGAATGATAGACTTGCTCTATTTCCTCCTGTAGCTCCAAGACCTGCAAAATTATTTTGTCCAGGCTTAACAATACCTGTAAACCTTAACCAATTTGTCTCGTTAATACATTGTAGGAATGCTAAATCAGCTTTAACCCCATATATTGAGGATATTTTATAATAAGTATCTACAATTTTTTTGTTAGCAGCTCCATTAACAACATTCAAGGCTAACTTTAATTGTTCAGGACTAAGAATGGATTCTCCAAATATACTTGTTTTAACATCTGTATAGTCATTAATATACTTTTTAACTCCTGCTGTTACTGCCCCAGTGAGTTTATCCTGCCATACAGGATTTGTAAGCATCATAAAATCTTCCTCATTGTCCATAAATCCAAATTCAACTATAATGGTTTCCACATCAGGGTAAGTATCTCTTATTATATAATAGTAATCCTTCCCAACTCTAAAAGGGGCTGTACTTTCCCTACTAAATACACGCCTTACAGGAAAACTTGTATTTTTTACTTCTTCAATAATAAGATTTGCTAATTCACCTTCTGAGTGAATGCTGTGAATAATTTCAAAACCTCTTGCATTCCCGTTAAATGCGTTATTATGACAAGATATGCAAATTTCTGCCCCTGACTCCCTAATCTTTTTAGTCAGCTCTTTAGGTGAATAATAATTGTCATTAATTAGAGATTTATCTACTTCTATATCCAAGTTTTCAAGTTTTACAGCAAGAAGCTTTGCAAAAATTAGATTTATATTTTTTTCTTTTTTTCCAAAGCCCGCCGCACCAGAGTCATATCCTCCGTGTCCCGAATCAATAATTATCTTCATCTCATAACCCCCATTTCTTTTTGCTCTGGTGGATTGATGTTCTGCATTATCTCTTTATTGGAATTACTAACAACTTTATTTTCAATCCATTTATCTAAGTTTGGATATTTTTCAGCTAGTTTGTCCATTACTTTGTCACTTATTATATTTACTGATGTATCTTTTATCATATCTAAAATCCATTTACCTTCATCATCAGTATTATCCACTCTATTTTGGCCAGTTTTATTAGTATATATCTGTTCCACTGCTGTAGTTGCAGTATTTATTACATTTTCTACGATATTGGAAGATTGTACAAATTCTGTTTCGTTAATTTGATCTTCAAGATCATCTGTTAGTTTCTTTATTAGTTTAGTTAAATAGACAGTTAATACAGGCACCAAGGGAATAATTAATCCTCGTATTATTGTAATGATAAGCTCGTTGAATACTTCTGTATGGTACATACATTTCACCTCTTTTTAGTTCTATTAAATTATATGAGCCAAAGGCTATATTTGTGAAGGTTTGGCTGAAATTTTACCATTATAAAAAGTAGGTACGAATGAATTCGTACCTACAGTAAATCTAAAATTTATACTCCCTTAACAAAAGTAGGCTCGAATTCATTCGCGCCCATTGAAAATCCAAAATTTAAGTTATATTAAAATTAAGGAAGTGAACAATGTCACTTCCTTAGTTTTTTAGTTGTCATTATTTATTATATTAAGATCTTCATTCACTAATCTAATTTTTTTATAATACACCATCATTTTCCATATCAGCTAAAAGTTTTTCAGCTAGATTAAGATAATTATCCCATGATTTATTACGAATAGTAAATCCACTTGAAGCATAGTTTCCAGTTTCATCAATAGCAGGTAATTCTGATAAGTCAAGCATATCCTGCGTCTTTATAACCTTCTCATTTAATGCGTCCATTTGAACATTAAAACCAATACGTGAAGGTTCAATATATTCAACACTGTCATACTTTGATTGTCTGTAATACTGTTTAAGATCTGCCTCTTCAATTTCTTCAGGGGAATCTGCAAAGATTTCATCGTACTTAATAGAAGTTATCTTATTATCTTTTAGCACAACTTTTAAGTACCCAGTTAATCCTCCACCTAGATTTTCAGCAATACTATAGTATGTTTCGCCTGATGGCTTATCTAAAGCTGGTAATATTTTTTCTGCTAGGGGAACCATAGATTGATATATACTGTTAGAAGCACCTGATACTACATCAAAGTCACCTGTAATTCTTTGTTCTTCTAGCATTTGTTTTTCTACTTTAACAACACTTTGTATCCAAGCTGCGCCTTTTTTCTCGCCCATACTAAAGTTGTATTCAGACATACGTTTTGGAACATTTTGATAGTAACGATGGTAGTAATTTGGACGAGTCATCTCGTTAAACTCTACATGAACTATTTCATCTTCGTTTTTTACAACCTCCAAAATACCAAGATGTCCTTGTCTAAAACGCTCTTCGATTCTATAGTAGTCACCTTTTGTTATTCCAAGCTTAGGTTGAATACTCCAATCAAGGTCTATTACTTCTACTCCATTTTCAGTTACCTCTGTTGGCTCATTTTCTGGATTTTTTTCTGCATTATTATCAATTTCCTTAGGTGAACACCCCACAATACTAAATGTTAAAGCCGCAATTATTAAACCTTTAGCTAATTTAGATTTACTCATAGACATTTATCATCTCTCCCTTTTCTGTTGTTTTAGATGTATAAACTAAACCACATCCTTGTTATATAATTATCATACAGAAATATCTTTTATAAGTGAATGTAATTTTTAAGGTTTATACCCCTATAAAACACAGATATATTAATATGAATAATTTTATCTTTATATTATATACTGTACTAAAATTCATATTATATGATAAATGTCCAAATTTTTGTTCTAAAGTATCAAAGCTCTTATCTTTAAAGTATTTAAAACCCAGATCCTTCATTTCATGAGACCACTGAAAAAGTCAAGTAATATGATACACCTTCGAAAATGTCATTCTGAGTGAAACGAAGAATCTGTGTATTTGCATAACTTTCAGTCGAGTAGATTGAGCCTTGCGGCTCGCACCCTCGCAGAA
>SWCH01000479.1_pt1 | contig 137866 bp, 125 predicted proteins | sample 4690051 | NCBI WGS metagenome assembly SWCH01 (sample SAMN10267282, study PRJNA491770) | bioreactor metagenome | isolation source: DHS bioreactor inoculated with | place: Japan: off Shimokita Peninsula
GCCCCCGTTGGACCTGTCGGACCTGTTGCTCCGTCTGCTCCTGTTGCTCCTGTTGGGCCTGTTGGGCATGTTGGGCAAACTATCTCATCGTATTCTACTATAAGTGTCGGCCAATTTCCCACTATTCCATCATCATAACCTTTAAATCCCATCAAACTGGTCTCTGTCTCAGTAGAAGTAAGTCTTAGGCCATTATTGGACAAAATACCGTTAAACCAATTAACTAACAATCCAGTAACATCCAAATAAATGAAATTACCTACAAGATTGTCTCCTAGTGCAGTTTGATAGATATTTCCTACTGCAGATGGTTGATTATTCCAAGTCACTGTATTTTGTGAAAAGTTACTTGAAAGTCCTTGAGCTATTAATGGTTGTGTTCCTGGTACATCTTGAAAAAACAACAGTCTTAATGTTGCTTTCTTAATTAATGAGAGTGGTGGAATTCCATTCACATTAAACTTTAATAAGCTTCTAAACACATCGTTTGGTGTCTCACTTCGCCCTACAAAAAGATTCTCTTCAGGGCCAAAATTTTGATTTGGTTGAAGTTGTTTAACAATGGTGGCATCAGTTGGTGTTAAAAACATAATAGCCAAAATAATCCCTCCTATTTTTTTAGTGGAAAGCCCTGTCTGAGGAATTTATAGTGCTGTTTAAATGCATTTGGATACTTCCTTATCAAAAATACCTAAGGCCAGGACTTGTCCTAGTCCATATATATTCTTCTACCTGATAATTGCTACTATATTTTTAACAAAAAGGATATACTACATCAACTATTGGGACTTCATATATCCTTCATTATTAATTTGAAAAAAATTTCACTATCATTCGATACTATTCATCACCGAAATAATGTGTTCAATCTCGTTTTCTTGTAGTGACGGATAAACAGGTATTGATATTACCTGCTTTGATGTCTTTAATGCTACTGGACAGTAGCATGATAAGTTCAAGTCCTTATAAAAAGGTTGTTCTGGTATTATACTTGGATAATATATTCCATAACCGATCTGTTGATTTTGTAGAATATCTATAATATTTTCTATTGGAACATCTGATTTAATTGTGAATTGATTAAATACATGCTTTGACTCATGAGTTTTTTGGGGCATTATAATTTTGTCATTTCTTATATTTTTATAAAATTCATACGCGTTACCTATTCTTTTACTATTAAAATGATCTAATTTTTTAAGTTGTTCTATTCCAATTGTTGCACTTATATTAGTCATTCTGAAATTATACCCTAGTAAATCATGTTGATATCTTTTGCTTTGACCATGATTAATAATTTTTTTCGTCTTTTCGTAAAATTCCTCATCATCAGTTACAATCATACCCCCTTCTCCACATGTCATATTTTTTGTTGGATAAAATGAAAAAGTTCCTGCCAAACCAAAGCTCCCTACCTTTTTGTTTTTATACTCTGCACCATGCGCTTGAGCACAATCTTCTATTAAAGTAATATCATGGGTATCACATATTTCTGTGATCCTATCCATATCACAGGGATTTCCAAATAGATGCACAATAAGGATTGCTTTTATCTTAGAGCTAGTATTTTCTATTATTCGTTCAATATTATCTGGATCAATATTAAAGGTTTCCCAATTGATATCTGCAAATATTGGAGTTGCTCCCGTATATAAAATAGCATTAGCCGTTGCAATAAAACTAAATGGCGTTGTGATAACTAGATCACCTTTACCGATTCCTGCTCCTAGAAGGGCAGCATGAAGTGCTGCAGTCCCATTATTTGTACAGATAGCATATTTGCTTCCTATATATTCTTTAAACATAGATTCAAATCGTCTAACATAATCACCACTTGCAAGCTGACCAGTTGATAGTACTTCCAATATAGCTTTTTCTTCCTCTAGCCCTACTAAGGGCTTTGCAATTGGTATCAAACTAATTCACCCCTTCTGATAAACACTCTACTATTTTTTTTGCTACTAGCAAGGCATTATATCCAGTTTTTTCATTACTAACAGGTTTTCGTCTGTGTTTTATACAATCAATAAAATAATTCAACTCCACCTTAAGCGGCTCTCCTTCAAAGTACAACTTTATATTATCGGCTGTAGGTAAAGAAGCTAACTTTTTACCTGGTATACAGCTATTTTCACAAAGCTTAATAAATTCAATTCTGTTCTTTATATAATCAACATGAACAGTTTCATCCTTAGTCATAATATCCAATTTTCTAGTTTTCTCATGGGATGCTCTACTGGATATGAGATTGGAAACTATACCATTTTCAAATTTTAGTAAAGCAAGTACATAGTTAAAACCTTCATCGAATGAAACTGAGGATATATCCCTAGGCTGACTATTACTGAGTGATAGAATTATATCTATATCATGGATCATTAAATCTGTAACTACATCTACATCAAAACTTCGATGCTTATCAATTTTACTGATTCTACTTGCAGAAATACTAAGTATTTCCTTATCCTTCAAGTATTCAGTCAAATACATAACAGCAGGATTGAATCTCTCAATATGTCCTACCATGCAAATAATGTCTTTTCCATTCACCAGTTCTTCTAAACTCTGAGCTTCTTGAATTGTAGAAGTAATGGGTTTTTCTATTAGTATATCTTTGTTTTTTTCTATACATAGTTTTCCTATTTCATAATGAGTAGTTGTAGGTGTACATATAATAACAGCATCTGCACAGTCTAAAAAATTATTGAAATCAGTATAATAATTAGCTTTATATATTTTTGCCATTTCAACTGCTCTCTTAATATCTTTATCGTAGACTACTATGTCATCAATATTATCTCTACACCCACTTAGTACTCTAAGATGGTTCGCTCCCATATTTCCTAACCCTACAATGCCAACATTCATTTATAACACTCCATTCTACTGATTATCAATAAGTTGATCTTCAGGAACCTCTCTAAAATACCTAGCAGGATTTCCACAATATATTTCCTGTGTGGGTATATCCTTAGTTACCATACTGCCTGCTGCAGCAAAAGCATCTTCATAAATAACCTTTCCCGGTAAAATAGTAGCTTGTGCTCCTATCCTCCCACCTCTTTTGACAGTTACACCCTTAAACTCAGCTGTCTTTCCTTTAAGTCGCGCCGCATAATTATCATTAGAGGTAATAACACCTGGTGCAATAAAAACATAATCTTCTAATTTGGAAAATGCAGTAATATATACATTAGTCTCTAGTTTGCAATAATTACCTATACTACAGTCATTCTCTACAGCAACTCCTCTGCCAATTATGGTATTACTACCAACAAGCACATTTTCTCTTATGGTTGAAAGATCAGCAACAAGACATTCATTTCCTAATATACAGCCCCTGTACAATATAGCAGAGGTTCCAATGACACATCCATCACCGATAATACATTCTTTTAGATAGTTAGACGATTTTAATGCACTAGTTGCAACTCTCATGGGCATTTTACCAATTACTGTATGATCGTCTATCCTAACGTTATCTCCAATTTTTGTTCCTTCGTGTATAATTACTTGATTTCCTATGGTTACATTTTTACCGATTATCACCCTATCACCAATAACTGAAAAACATCCAATAAATGCGTCCTTAGCAATTACACAGCTATCAGAAATTACTGCTGTTGAATGTATTCTTTTATTTTTCAAGCTTGCACCACCTTTTAATTTTTTTGAATCATACATGACCACATAAATAATTATCAATATTAATTTCACTTCTAAGCTTTATACTATAGATTATAACGATGAATCCGAGGAATTCTTGATCCATCTACAAAACCTTTATTGTAACTGGGATATTGATGTTTAACTGTTTTAATAGCTTTATTTAACAATAAGATATATGGTAGATATATAAAATTTAATGGCTCATTTTCAATAGGATAAAAATACGTGAGACTAAATTCTGTCTCACTTAAAATACAAAATCCTGAAAAATGATAAAAAATTAACTTATTATCATCTACAAATACATCCTTATCAACTAGACTCACCTTATAATTTTCAATATTCCACACTGCAACGTTTACGCCTTTATTTTGAATTATATGTGTGTTTCCAAATAAAGTTTGCCACTTCTCAACATATCGCTGATCTCCAAATATTCCTTTTTCTATATCAGGACTAGAGCTACAAGATTCAAAGCATCTCTCTTGCCACCATTTAATAGCTCTTCTTGCAGTAGTATCATTTTTACATCCTACAAATCCTGTATTAAACCTTCCAGAGGATTCATAGGTATGCAAAAACTTTGCAGAATTATTATGATCCACTAGAAACAGTGAGGTATCTTTTTTTTCATTAAATATAGCTTGCGGATCTCCAAAAAAACATAAATCTGCATCTAAATGCGCATAAAAATCTGCATCTTTAAAATTTTCCATAACATAGTTAAGAGTTACAGATTTTAATAACCAACAATACTCAAGATAGATTCGATTCATCTTGGCAGATTTCAATTCTTTTATTTCTATATTTTTAGGTTTTAGTAAAATAACATCTAAAAGTTTCATGTCCTCTAATATCTTATACACTTCGTCCTCTACACACATAATAAAAAGTGTAAAATCAGAGCAATGATGTTTTAAGGATTTATACATTACTAAAAACTTGTAAAGATAATGACTTGAGACTACAGTAGTGAAATTGAATTTCATTTATAACAACTCCTTATCACAGATTAAAATATTTTGCATCTTTACGAAATTTTTCTTCAATACTAAAGCCCCTAAAACCAGGAACAATCTTTTCAATATCTTCTATTACTCCTTTTAGAACATTCATATAAGGGAAATGAATGATATCATAAAGCTTCTTACTGCCAATCAGTAAGGCAGCCTTATCTTTTGCCACTATTCTAAAGCCTGAAAAGTGATAGCAAATCAATTTATTTCCGTTAACATATACTTTTTCATTGCTAGTATCAAAATGATATTTTGATTCGTTCCAAGGGGCAATATTTACTCCATGAGTTGTAATGCTCTGCACCTCAGGGAATATTCTGACCATTTGATCTAAATACTTTTGGTCCCCAAATTTACCTTCCACAGCATTGTCATAGCACCATTCTAAACATCTTTCTTGCCACCATCTTAAAGGATCTATAGCGGAATCAGTATTTTTAAATGAAATAAATCCAGAATTGTACTTGCCACATAAATCTTCTACCCCTCTATATGAATCAATATAATCATGTTCTGAAATTAATACATTGTATTTTCTTTGTAGTTCAAAAATTGGTGTGGGATCACTAAAAAAACACATGTCAGCATCTACATAAGTAATAAAATCAAAAGGTAAATTCTGTTTCATTATAAAATCAATAAGAAATGGCTTTAAAGTCCAACAATATTCATTTAAAGCCCTATCCTTTTTCACCTGCAATAATGCTTCATTTTCTATTTCTTGAACTTTAAGCAATATGGTTTTTTCTAGCTTCACCTTACTGCATATTTCATAAGCTTCATCATCCACACACAAAATATAAAGTGTGAAATTTTTACAATTATGATTTAATGATCTTTGTAGCACAATTCCTTGATATACTCTTAATTTACTTACTGTAGTACAAAATGCAATATTCATTTTATTTTTCTCCTCTCTTAATAAGCCCTTAATTTTTTTATAAATATCCATGGATTATAATACCTCCTCTGGCAATACACACAAACATATAAGACTATTTATTTCTGCTATATTCTATGTACAAGCAAGTTTATTTGTTCATTTTTACCTAAGTACTGGAAAAATTTCTTATAATTATTGACATTCTTTTATACAAAGGGTATAATTGTATACAATTATACGTGAATTTTAAGGAGGTACTACCATGAGTAAGAATCTAGTTGGAAAAATTTTAGAAAAGAATTTATTATCAGGAGATCTGGTTGAAGGTTCTGATATTTCAATTAAAGTTAATCAAACTTTAACACAAGACTCTACAGGAACAATGGTTTATCTTCAGCTTGAAGCTATGGATATTAATAAGGTTAAAACAGATTTGTCTGTAGCTTATATTGATCACAATACTTTACAAGCTGGATTTGAAAATGCTGATGACCACGAATTTATTAAAACTGCAGCAGCTAAATATGGAATCGTATATTCTAAGCCTGGTAATGGTATATGTCATCAATTACATTTAGAAAGGTTCTCTAAACCAGGTAATGTTCTTCTTGGCTCTGATAGTCATACTCCTACCTGTGGTGGTATAGGTATGCTTGCAATAGGTGCAGGTGGTTTAGATGTGGCTGTTGCTATGGCAAACGGACATTACTTCCTCAAGGTTCCTAAAGTAATGAATATTGAATTAGTTGGTAATATTAACCCTTGGGTTTCTGCTAAAGACGTTATTCTTTATATACTTAAAGAATTAAGTGTTAAAGGCGGTGTAGGCTACGTAATAGAATATTCTGGCGAAGGTGTTAAAAATCTATCTGTTACTGATAGAGCTACTATCACTAATATGGGTGCAGAGCTTGGTGCTACTACTTCTATCTTCCCAAGTGATGAGTTGACAAAAGAATTTCTTATAAAGCAAGGTAGAGAAAAAGACTACAGCCCTCTTAAAGCAGATGAAAATGCAAGCTATGATAAAAAATTAGTAATTAATTTAGATAATATTGAGCCTATGGTTGCATTGCCACATAGTCCAGATAATGTAGCATTAATTGATGATGTATCAGGAATAAAGGTTGATCAAATAGCTATAGGTAGCTGTACAAATTCTTCCTATACAGATTTAATGAAGGTTGCAAAAATACTTAAAAATAAAAAAGTACATCCAGATGTAAGTTTAGTAATATCACCAGGGTCTAGTAGTATTATAAAAATGCTTACAGATAATGGTGCTTTAGGAGATTTGATAGATGCAGGAGCTAGAATTTTAGAGGCTTCATGTGGACCATGTATAGGTATGGGTCAAGCGCCTAAATCTAATGCCATATCTTTAAGAACTTTTAATAGAAACTTCCTTGGTAGATGTGGTACTAAGAGTGCTAGTGTATATATAGTTAGCCCTGAAACTGCTGCAGTTTCTGCCTTAAATGGTGTTTTAACTAATCCTAAAGAGTTCGGTGAAAGTCCTATAATAGATGTTCCAGAGAAATTTCATATTTCTAATAATTATTTCATTTATCCTACTGAGGATAATAAAGGTGAAGTTGTTATGGGACCAAATATTAAGCCGTTTCCTATTGGTAAACCACTAAAAGCCGATTTAAAAGGTGCTTTACTGCTAAAAACTGGAGACAATATCACAACTGATGATATTATGCCTTCTAATGCAGCATTACTTCCATATCGCTCAAATATACCAGAGCTATCAAAGCACTGTTTTGGTACGGTGGTAAAAGACTTCTATATTACTGCTGAAAAATACGATGGTGGATTAGTTCTAGGTGGAGAAAATTACGGCCAAGGATCAAGTCGTGAGCATGCGGCACTAGTTCCACTGTATTTAGGAGTAAAAGCTGTTATTGCAAAATCTTTTGCTAGAATTCACAAAGCAAATCTTATAAATAGTGGTATATTACCATTAACTTTTACAAACAAAGATGATTATGACAAGTTTGATGAGCTTGATAACTTAGTAATTCAAGACCTTATACAATCCCTTAAAAAGGGTAAAGATATACAACTTTATAATTCTACTAAAGATATCACTATACCACTAGAATTTTCAGGATCGGATAGAGATGTGGAGATTATCTTAGTTGGTGGATATCTTAACTACTCAAAGAATTCAATAGCAAAGGGGGATAAAAATGTATAATATTACTGCCATAGAAGGTAGCGGAATTGGTCCTGAAATAATGGAGTCAAATATAAAAGTAATTGAAGCTACAGGTCTTTCGGTTAAATGGGACTTTGTAAATGCTGGAAAAGATGTTTACGAAAAAGAAGGAGTTCTTATACCTCAAAGGGTTTTTGACAGTATTGAAAAGAATAAAATAGCTATCAAAGGCCCTATTGAAACTCCCATAGGAAAAGGATTTAGCAGTATAAATGTTTTTTTCAGAAAAAAATACGATCTATTTTCTTGCGTTCGTCCCGTTAAGTCTATTCCTGGGATAAAGGTACCTTTTGAAAATGTTGATCTTGTAATCTTTAGAGAAAATACTGAGGATCTTTATGCTGGAATAGAAAGAATGATAGATCAAGATACAGCAGAATCCATAAAAATAATTACAAGGTATAAATCAGAAAGAATCATTAAAGAATCCTTTGAATATGCGAAAAAACACAATAAAACAAGAGTTACAGTAGCACATAAGGCAAATATTATGAAAATGTCTGATGGACTGTTCCTACAATGTGCTAGAGATATTTCTAAAAACTATCCTGGCATAGATCTACAAGAGGTAATTATAGATAATATGTGTATGCAATTAGTTATTAATCCATCCCAGTTCCAAGTCATAGTTACAGAAAACCTCTACGGTGATATATTATCAGATTTATGTGCTGGTTTAGTGGGTGGCTTAGGAGTTGTTCCAGGAGGAAATATAGGAAAAGATATAGCTATTTTCGAAGCAGTTCACGGTAGTGCTCCAGATATTAGTGGAAAAAACTTAGCTAATCCTACTGCTCTTATTTTATCTGGAGCTATGATGTTAGACTATCTGGGAGAAAAAGAAAAAGCAACTATTGTGAGAAATGCTGTTATAAAAACTATTGGAGAAGGTAAATTTGTAACTCAAGATTTAGGTGGAACTTCTTCCACATCTGAAATGACCAAAGCTATTATTAGTAATATGGCAGCTATATAATTTTCTGCCACACGTCTGTTTACAGGAGGGGTATTATGGAAATGTTATTGGAGGATGATTTTTATTCAAAATTAAATCTATTAGCAGCTAAAAACAATCATATAAAAGTCGATACTTATAAAAAATATAATATCAAAAGAGGTCTTAGAAATGAAAATGGTACTGGTGTTTTAGTAGGATTAACTGGTGTCAGTTCAGTTATTGGTTATGAATTAGAGGGTAATGTCAAAGTTCCAACGGAAGGCAAACTATATTATAGAGGAATTGACTTGAAAAATTTCGTAAAAGGGTTTCAAAGTGACAAAAGACGAGGCTTTGAAGAGTGTATATATCTTCTACTATTTGGTGTGCTACCTTCTGGGGAACAGCTTGAAAAGTTCAATGAATTATTAGATGAATATAGAGAACTACCAGAAAGTTTTACTGAAAATATGATTCTTAGGATCCCTAGCAAGGACATAATGAATAAAATTCAAAGAAGTGTACTTGTACTATATTCTCATGATGAAGATCCTGATAATACACATATTGCAAATGTTTTAAGACAATGCATTCAGCTTATTGCACGATTTCCTACTATTATTTCTTATGGGTATCAAGCTAAAGCACATTATTTTGACAAAAAGAGTCTTTTTATACATTCACCTCAAAAGGGTATAGGAACAGCTGAAAATATGTTGTATATGACTAGACCTGATAGCAAGTATACTTCCATAGAAGCGGAAACTTTGGATTTATGCCTTGTTATACATGCTGACCACGGTGGCGGAAATAATTCTGCTTTTGCTACCCATGTTATTTCTTCTTCAGGCACTGATACCTACTCTGCTATTTCTGCAGCTGTGGGTTGCTTAAAGGGCCCTAAACATGGTGGAGCAAATATAATGGTTAAGGAAATGGTGGAAAATATCAAAGCTAATGTAGCTGATATTAACGATAAAGATGAGCTTAAGAATTATCTATGGAAGATAGTTAAAAAAGAAGTGTTTAATAAAGAAGGCTTAATATATGGTATGGGTCATGCTGTATATACAAAATCTGATCCAAGGGCTGTATTATTAAAGCAAAAGGCATTTGAACTATCTTTAGAAAAAGGTAAGGTAGATGAGTTTAACTTATATAAAAATATTGAAGAATTATCTCTAGAAATTTTAAGAGAAATTAAAGGAGAAAATTTTGTTATATGTTCAAATGTAGACCTATATTCTGGTTTTGTATATGATTTATTAAATATACCTTCTGAACTATATACTCCTTTATTTGCAGCTGCTAGAATCTCAGGCTGGTGTGCTCATCTAATGGAGCAATTAGTTAGTGACAACAAGATAATTAGACCTGCATATATTAACACATCTCCATCAGCAATCTATAAGCCACTCAATAAGAGAGTATAAAGTAAAACTATTATGGGAGCTGTAAAATAACAGCTCCTTTTTCAATTCACTAAAAAACTAAACTAAGACAAATCATCGGAAATATCATTGTGAGTGTAACGAAAAGTCTTAGTATTTGAGTGACTTTCAAGATTTTTCATTCCACTTTCGTTACATTCAGAATGACGAAACAAAGGCACTTTCAACAACCTCTGTAGTACGAATTCATTCGTATCTACTTTCATATATTAAGTTTCTTTCATATAAGCTATATTGAAACTTTCCCTTAATAGTATTACAATAGATATGGTCAGCTAATAAAATGATACTTAATTCAGATGAAATTTTAACTCTAAATGAATCATAATCATATATAAAAGCTAAAGACCTATTACAAAAAATTATATAGCTGAGAAAGAAGGGTCTTAATTGAAAAAAAGCAAGTTTTTTAGTCACTATAATATTAGCAATCTTAAAGGTGACATTATGGGTGGATTTACTACTGCCGTAGTAGCATTACCTTTAGCCTTAGCTTTTGGAGTGGCTTCAGGTGCAGGTGCAAAAGCAGGGCTTTATTCTGCAATTATTACAGGTATCCTGTCTACTATATTTGGTGGTACCCCTGCTCAGGTAAATGGTCCTACTGGTGCAATGACCGTAGTTTTAATTGAGCTATACAATAAATTTGGTGTAGAAGCATTATTTTCTGCTATGGTTGTTGCTGGTATAGCTCAAATATTAATAGGTTTGCTTAAGCTTGGTAGATATATACATCTTATACCTCATCCAGTTATAGTAGGATTTACCAATGGAATAGGTTTTCTTATCTTTATTAAAATGATATCCTATTACAAAACTAGTCCACTATTAGCAACTATTACTATAATCCTTATGTTAGTAGTACCTTTTATAACTAAAAAAGTTCCTGCATCTCTTGTAGCATTAGTTGTAGGAACGGTGATTGGTATCTACTTTTTCCCAACAAGTGCTATTGTAGGTGCAATCCCTAGTGGATTACCTCAGTTTTCAATACCAATCTTTAAAGGTGGTCAATTATTTGAAATTTTAAAGTCAGGAATTGTTTTAGCACTTCTTGGCTGTATAGAATCATTATTAGCCTCTTTAGTAGTGGATGATATGACTAAAACTAAACATAATTCAAACAGAGAATTGATTGGTCAAGGAATTGGCAATACTGTAGCTGGCCTCTTTGGTGCATTAATAGGAACTGGAGCTATAGTACGCTCCGCTGTCAACGTAAATGCAGGTGGTAGAACAAGATTATCTGGTGTTTTACATGGATTAATTCTATTGCTTATAACTTTAAAATTTGGTTATTTAGCTTCAATGATACCACTCTCTGTTTTAGGTGGTATTCTTATGGGAACTGCTATAAAAATGGTAGAATATAATGCCACTCGACAGCTAACATATGCTTCTAGGAAAGCAGGTATGGTTGTTATTGTAACTACATTACTTACTATTTTTACTGATTTAACAATTGCAGTTGCATTGGGCACATTATTGTCTATGTTTGCCTTTGTAATAAGAATGGGAAATGTCTATCTTAAAGAGTACGATGTTAATTTTCAAAGTGAAAACGAAAAAATTGTATCTTATACTATTGAGGGTCCATTATTTTTTGGGGTTGCTCATGCTATTATTAGCAAGTTAGAGCTTGAAGCAGAAGATGCCGATACAATAGTTCTAAATCTAATGAATATGCCTTTAATTGATTCTTCAGGAGCCATGGCATTAAAAAATATAAAGCAACTATTAGAGCAGGATGGGAAAAAGCTAGTATTAGCTGGTGTTAAAGAAAGTATGATTCCAATGCTTGAAAAGTTAGAGATAATTTCAAATGAAGAAACATTGATTTCTACCGAGCGTATAGGTACTGTCTTAAAGCATGTAAAAAAACAAGCTCTAGCTTAATACAATAAACAGGTTTGACATATCTACAATTAAATCAAAATAGGTACGAATGAATTCGTACCTACAACAGTAAATCTAAACTTTCTTAATAAAAGTGTTCTGATTAATCAGAACACTTTTATTCTTTATATTGTCTTCTACCTATTTAATACAAATCATTTCCTTGATTATCGATTGTATTATAACTCTTCTTCTACTACCTATACATAATTCCTTAAAAAAGATTTCCATATTGATCAAATTTTAATTCTTCTATATCTCCTATAATTTCAATATTTTTATTTTCTTTTGCTTCTTCCAGCAAACTCTCTGAGATATAGATTTCTTCAAGCTTAAGTGTATTTTTGATCCTGACAACCTTTGCTTTGCTTCTTTCTTCAATATTGCATGTTTTTATTGCCGCTTGAATTGCTAGTTTATCACTCTCTAATATCATTGGAATTTTTACACTTAATGCAACAGTGGATGTCAGTGAATTAGGATATGTTTGATCTAGTCTCATTTTGTTATAAAACCTTCTAGTAGTAAAATCAACAATGCCTATTCCGTTCCCATTGCCATTTGATTTATCTGTTAAATCCAAAACAAGCATTTTATTAATCTGTGGCCCACCACTTGCATATGGAGTATGGTATCTTCCAACAACATTTGTATCCAAGCCTGTTCCAGTAATATCTTTTCCTATTTCATCTATTATCAATGCATCAAACTTTTTAAAATGAATCTTTTGCAAATTATTTTTGGCTATATCCAGTAGATCTGGCTCCAGTTGTTCAATTTCTTCCTTCCTCATAGCTATTATTTCACTGGTTTGGTCGTAGGCATCCTCCAGTATTCCTATTGCAAAAACAATGTTTTTTTCTTTAATAATTTTTTTACCTATTGCTGGAATACTTTCAGCCATTTGACCAAAGCCTAAATTATGACAGGCATCGGCACCCTTTTGTTTTCCTATTCCAATGGTTATCATTTTCATTAATCCACTTTCAAATTGTCCCCTAAAGGCAACATGAGGCTTTATCCTATTCACTACTACAATTCCATCAGCTTCATGGGCAAATTTATCTATATATACTGGTAAGCCATTATCTGAAGTACCTATTTGTACAACCTCCATGGTTGCCCTAATTGGAGCACCAATATATTCCTGTGTTATACCTAAGGATTCTAATATTTTACACTGCCCTTCTGCACTTGCACCTCCATGGCTACCCATTGCAGGTATTATAAATGGCTGTCCTCCAGCCTCCTTTATATTCTTTACCAACTCCTTTATAATAAGCGCTATATTTGCTATTCCCCTGCTTCCAGCAGCAATGGCTATGCTTTGGCCTGGTGCTATATTAGCTAACAAGTTTTTATTCAATAGTTGAATTTTAATTTCATGCTCAATATTTTTTAAAGGTTTCTTTTCAAATATTTGTTTTGCCTTTACAAATCGTGGCATCGGTATATCTTGCAATAATTGTTTGATTATATCCATTTAGGTACCTCCTTTTTTAATAAATGAAAGAACTAAAGGCAGAGGCTACTCTACTTCTAGTTCTCTACTTTATAATTTAAAGTCTTGTAATACAGAACAATTCATCATGCTTTAATAGCTCAGCCTTTGTCTTCTTACCCTCACATACTTCAAGTACCTTAGTAAATATTTCTTCACCCTTTTTCTCTATGGAAATTCCCTCACTTATGATAGAACCAGCATTAATATCAATATTTTCCTTCATTTTTTCATATGTAAAATCATTTCCAGTAACTTTAATCACAGGGACAAAGGGAAAACCTGTAGGAGTACCTCTACCTGTTGTAAAAACTACTACTTGTGCTCCACCACCTACAAAGCTAGTTACCACTTCTCCATCGTGTCCCGGAGAATCCATTAGATACACACCCCCAGGCCCCTCAGGCTTTTCAGCATAGCCTACTACACCCTGAATAGGCTTAGTACCAGCTTTATATATTCCCCCCAAAGCCTTCTCTACCACTGAACTAACTCCACCATCAAAATTCCCAGTAGAAATCAAAGCCCCACGATGAGCATATTTTTTGTCAGATCCTATTAGCCTAAGTTTTTCTTCCATATTCTCTATTGTAGCACATATTTGCTGTGCTACTTCCTCATTTATTGCACGTTTAGCTAAAATGTGTTCTGCTCCTAACAGCTCCGTTACCTCTGAAAAAAATACTTTACCACCATTACTTACTACTGTATCTGACATGGCACCCACGGCAGGGTTAGCTGCTATTCCAGATGTGGCATCAGTTCCACCACATTTAACACCAACAGTCAGATTGCTCATATCAAAAAATTCCTTGTTTTGAAGTGAAAATTCTTCTGACCACCTTTTTGCGATTCGTACACCTTTTTCAATTGTTTTTAAAGTATCTCCTTCAGTTTGTATTACAACCTTTTCAATAGGCTTCTTTGACTTTTCTAGACCCTTTATAAATTCATCAGGAGTGAACCGTTCACATCCAAGTCCCACAACAAGTACTGCAGCAAGATTTGGATTATTCCCCATTGCAATCAATGTTCTTGCCGTAATCTCTAAATCTGCTCCTACCTGACTACATCCCACGGGGTGCTGTAAATAAACTGCACCTTCTACTTGTTCAGCTATTAGCTTTGCTGTTCTATTTGCACAAAAAACAGATGGAATGATACCAATATAATTTCTTATTCCTACTTGCCCATCTGGTCTTCTATATCCTGCAAATTTCATTGATTTCGACCTCCCTCTATTTTCCTCTACGACACCCCATATTGTGATTGTGAACCCATGTTCCAGTAGAAATTTCTTCTAAGGCAAAGCCGATCTCTTCTCCATATTTATATACTATTTCATCCTTAGCGATATCTTCGAGGGCTATCTTATGCCCGAACTCTATATCCTCAAGTATTTGAATATCATTGATTTTATAGCTACATTTATCTCCTACCTCAGCATTTTCTAGCAATACACCAACATTATCTTTTTCATTTATAACTAGCAGTCTTTTCAAATCCTAACCTCCCCTACATGATTGTGGCGCCTTCGTTGGCAGATTTTACTATCCTTTGGTAGGTTCTTAAAAACCCTTTTACTCCTTTTTTAGGCTCATATTTCCAGCTCTTCAATCTTCTTTCCACTTCTTTTTGTGACACTTCCAAATTCAAGATACGGTTAGGAATATCTATTGTTATAAGATCTCCTTCTTGTACAATTGCTAAAGGTCCTCCATCAGCAGCCTCAGGAGTCACATAACCTATGCAAGGTCCTCTTGTAGCACCAGAATATCTAGCATCAGTAATCATGGCCACAGAGTCACCTAAACCCATACCAACAAGCAAAGCAGCTGGTATAGATAATTCTCTCATACCAGGACCTCCCTTGGGCCCTTCATATCGAATAACTAAGACATCTCCGTGCTCAACTTTTCCATTCATAAGCATATCTCTTACTTCTTCTTCACTATTAGCAATCCTCGCAGGTCCACTATGAACCATCATTTTGGGAGATACACCACTTTGTTTTACAACTGCACCTTTTGGTGCAAGGCTACCTTTTAATATTGCAAGTCCTCCTTCAAGTGCCAATGGACTTTCCAAACTCCTTATAATATCCGATTCTTTATATTCAATATTTTTAAGATTTTCTTTCATTGTTTTTCCAGTAACTGTCATTACATCAGTTTCAAGTAGTGGTGATAATGCCTTAAGTAAGGTCTGAACTCCACCAGCTAGATGAAAATCTTTTAAAGTATATTTGGAAGCTGGTTTAAATTTTGCCAATAATGGAGTTTTCTTACTTAGTTCATCAAACAAATCTATTTTCATTTCTATTCCTGCTTGCATAGCTATTGCAGGCATATGTAGTACAGAATTGGATGAACCTCCAATTGCCATTATATATTTTATTGCATTTTCCAAATTTTTTTCATTAATCATGGCTGATGATTTTAAACCGTCTCTTACCATATCAACTATTCTTTCACCTGAATTCTTAGCCAATCTTAATCTTGCCGATGCTACTGCACTTATTGTTCCACAGCCAGGCAAGGAAAGTCCTAGAGCTTCAACTACTGTTCCCATAGTATTAGCAGTTCCCATCATTCCACATGCTCCACAAGTTTGGCAAGTATTATTCTCGATCTGGTTGAACTCTTCTTGAGCTATTATTCCAGCTTTATACTTACCCATTGCTTCCTTAACATCGCTCAAAATCAAATCTTCACCATTGTGATTATAGGGTTCCATTGGACCTCCAGTTACGAATATGGTAGGTAAATCCAAGGAAGCTGCAGCCATAAGCATTCCAGGTACAATTTTGTCACAGGAACAGAGCATTACCAATCCATCAAACTGATTGGCTTCCACCATTAGCTCAATACTAGCACAGATAATATCTCTGCTTGGTAAAATATTATGCATTCCCTTTCCTTGTGCAATACCATCACAAGGTGCTATAGTATTAAATTCTACTGGCATACCACCATTGGTCCATATTCCTTTTTTCACATGCTCACTTAACTCTTTAAGATGAACGTGTCCAGGGTTTGCTTCTGTCCACGAATTCACTATGCCTATTAAAGGTTTTTTGAAGTCTTTACTCGTATATCCCATTGCTTTATATATACTTCGGGGATATGCTCCTGCTACTCCTTCCAGCATATGTGAACTCCTTTTATTCTCCATTTTGATTCCCCCTAATACTAAAATTTCTACTATCTAAGCTTATAGAAGTTTAATTATTATCCTAATATCCATTACATACTTATTTATTTTGTTGGCAAGCTAAAAACCTTCTCGCTTGCCAACTATGGGAGGAGGATAGCCAAACTATTTTAAGCCTTAGCGCTTCCTTTTTTAAATAACTTTTTTATGTATGAAAAAAGAGGTGTTGATTGTAGTACTGAAAAAACGGCTACTATTAGTAAAACCAAAGCAATGGGACTCTCAAGAAATATCATCCAGCTTCCCTTACTAATAAGTAAGGATTGGTTTAAACTATTGTCAAGCATTTGCCCTAGTATCAGTCCTACCACCATAGGTGCAGTAGGCATTTTTATCTTATCCATGAAATATCCAACAATACCAAAACCAAACATTAAGAACACATCGAAGATACTATTATTAATAGCAAATGATCCAACCACACACAAAATTACAATAATTGGTGCAATTATTTTGTTTTTTACTCTAGTAACATTAATGCTTACTCTTGTAAATAAAAGTCCCACTATAAACATTACTATATTGCTTAACATAACAGCCCAGATTAATGTATAGGTAATATCAGCATAATCTGTCATTAAGGTTGGTCCAGGCATTATTCCATGAACCATCAAGCCTCCCATTATTATGGCAGTGGCGGAGCTACCTGGTATACCAAGGGTCAGTGTAGGAATTAAAGCTCCTCCAACCACTGCATTATTTGCTGCTTCTGCAGCTGCTACCCCTTCCATATGACCTGTTCCAAACTTCTCCTTTTCCTTAGAAAATCGTTTTGCTTCATTATAAGCAAACCAACAGGCTGTGTCACCACCTGTACCTGGAATAAGTCCAGTAAATATTCCTATAAAACTAGATCTAACGATAGTTAAAGATATTGATTTAAGTTCCTTCCAAGATGGTAACATCTTATCGCTAAATGAACTTATTACCTTTGCCACTTCTTCATCTTTTTCTATTAAACGAATTGCCTGAGGTATTGAAAAAAGTCCAATTAATGCAACTGTAAAAGGTAGTCCTGAAAACAAATAAATATTTCCAAATGTAAATCTAGGTGTTCCTGTTATAGGGTCCATACCAATCATTGCTAATAATAATCCTAATGCTCCTGACAATAATCCTAGTATAGTTGATCCCTGGGATAACGAACCTATGATTGTCATTCCAAGTACCGCCACAGCAAATAACTCCACAGGCCCAAATTCCAATGCAATACTTCCAAGAATAGGAGCTATTGTAAGCAGTGCAATACTACTTATTATTCCACCACCAAGGGATGACACAAGAGAAGTTCCCAGTGCTTTTCCTGCTTGCCCTTTTTGTGCCATTGGATATCCATCTATAACTGTGGCTGCTGCAGCTGGTGTACCTGGTGTTCTTAATAATATAGCTGCAATCGATCCGCCATACATTGCTCCCATATATAACGCAGCCAGCATACTAATACCAGTGGCGGGTGACATCCCAAAGGTTAGTGGTAAAAGAATGGCTATGGCCATTGTTGCTGATAGTCCAGGCATTGCACCTACAAACAATCCTATAGAAGTCCCAACTGTTATTGCCAATAAGCTAGGTAGTGTAAATACATTAGACAATCCTGTTAATATATATTCAAAAACCATAGTATATTCCCCCTTACGAAATAGGCCCTAAAGGTATAGGAAGTTTTAAAAACATAACAAAAAGTGCATAGACGAAAACTGTAAATCCTAAGCTGATAAGAACCATATTTCTCAGGCTTGTAGATTTAAGATATAGATATGTACTTATTATATAGATCGGTGTCATTACAAAGTATCCTATGGGTTTTATGCTAAAAATATATATTGCAATAAACAGTGTAAATATCACTGCTCTTTTTACATTTATTTTTGAAGGTTTTTCTTGTGGATTTTCATGCTTTTTTCTGTATGCTTCTATAATCATTAAAATTGAAAGAAGAATTACCACAACTATGAGAATAGTCGGCGATCTTTTTGCAAATAAAGGTAAAGAAGTAGAACGCGAGTAAAATAATAGAGCTAATCCTATAGCGATACCTGCTCCTATGGTTTTCTTAATAAAATTGCTCAATATATCACCACCCTAATATTTTTCAAGAGAGGTTATATAACCTCTCTTGATGAAAATCTACTTATACTGATCTTTTACTTCTTCCCAAATTTGCTTGAAGTTATCTTCTTGCTCCTGTAAATATTTTGCATAATCATCACCTAGCTTAATATCTAAAGGTAGTGCTCTATCTGCAGCTGCTTTTTCAAAATCTGGGTTTTTTGCCATCTCACCAAAAGCTTCAATCAGCTTCGCTTTTGCATCAGCAGGTATTCCCTTAGGTGCACTATAGCCCCTTGAAGACCCAGAAACCACATTATATCCTAATTCTTTTAAAGTAGGTATGTCAGGAATATTTGAATTTCTTTCCTCTGCAAATATGGCAAGTACCCTTAGGTTTCCCGCTTCTATTTGAGGGAAAGTTATTCCAAGGTTGTTAAAGCTTGCGTCTATTTTTCCACCCATTGCTGCTTGCCATGAAGGTCCATCTCCCTCAAATGGTATCATTTGAAATTTAAATCCTGTTGCTTTTTCTACAATTAAGGTTGTAAAAAAGTCATCTCCACCTACTCCAGAGTTTCCTACTGTTATTTGTCCAGGATTTGCTTCAACATCAGCTAGAAAGTCTTCTACAGTTTGATACTTACTATCCTTCGCCACAACTATTACTCCTGGATCAGTAACAACATTAGCAATAGGCTCTAGCTCATTAATATTGTAGGATATTTCTTCATTCATAATATAGTTTGTCATAAGCATTGGGGTATTTGTAATACTAACTGTATAACCATCGTTTTTAGTCTGCTTAGCAAGCTGAGTCCATGCTATAGCACCTGTTGCTCCAGGTATGTATTGGTTAACAAAAGTTTGATCAATTACTTTTTCAAGAAATGGTTGTGTAAGCTGGGCTAACGCATCACTACCACCACCTGCTTTAAAACCTTGTAATACTGTAATTGGTTTTTCAGGATACTTAGCTTCTGCTGGAGCTTCTTGAGGAGTTTCTTGACTAGTCTCAGCTGGTGAGGGTGTACTACATCCTGCAAGTAAGGATGTAGCTAGAAGCATAGCAATTATCACAGTTATAAACCTTCTTTTCATTTCACTTTCCCCCTATTTTTTATTATAAAACTAATACACTTAGCTAAAACATATATCTAAGTGCTCTAGTTCTATCAACCCAAGAAAATTCAGTGACATCTTTGTATGAGACCTTATTTAATCACTTATTTTGATCAAAACGAGTTTACTGACTATATTATAAGCAAATTCTATGCCAAAAATAAAATGATCAATAATACAGAATTTTCTAAATTGTACAGTTGCAAATTGCATCTTTTCTATTAGTGTTGTTGGGAAATCATTGAAACATAGCCAAAAATAAATGTTGCAAATTGCAATATAACGATGCAATTTACAACACTGAATATCTAATTATCAAAATCCTGCATTTTTCTCCATAGGGTAGTTCTATCTATACCTAAAAGCTTAGCAGCATTGCTCTTGTTATTCCCTGAAATTTCTAACGCTTTTCTAATAGTCTTAGATATCATTGTTTCTAAATGCAGAGTGTTTTCATCATCATATTCAGCATTTTCCATAACAGTATGGAAGGTTTCTAAATCTATAATTTTGTCTTTACATTCCACTACGAGACGCTCACAAATATTCATCAACTGTCTAATATTACCAGGCCACGAATTTTTAGAAAGCTTTAATATGACTTGACCATCAATATCTATGATATTTTTTTGATATTTATGTGATATTTTTTCAATGAAATATCTTGAAAGAAGAGGTATATCCTCTATACGTTCTCTCAAAGAAGGCACTTTAACATTTAAAACATTAATTCTATAATATAAGTCTTCTCTGAATTTATTATTCTTGATCATCTCTTGCAAATTCTTATTCGTGGCACAAATAATTCTAACATCTATTGAAATGATCTTATTATCTCCAATTCTTTGAACCTGTCCTTCCTGTAGCACCCTTAGTAGACGCGCCTGAATAGGCAGAGAAATTTCCCCTATTTCATCCAGAAAAATTGTGCCCCCATGAGCCTGTTCAAAAAGACCTTTTTTTCCTTCAGTATTGGCACCAGTAAATGCTCCTTTTACATAACCGAAAAGCTCGCTTTCTAATAGATTGTATGGTAGAGCAGCACAGTTAACTGCAACAAAAGGTCCGTTTTTACGAAGACTATGATTATGAATACTCTGGGAAAAGACTTCTTTACCTACACCAGTTTCTCCAGTAATGAGTATAGCTGAATCTACAATAGCAAAATTTGATGCTTTTTTTATTGCCTCCTTTACTTTAGGGCTTTTTCCAACAATGTCCTTAAAAACACTTTTTGCTACATATCCTTTCTTATATATTTCTTTCCTCGCTTTTTCTTCAATCTTTTGTATATGCTCTAACATATGAAAGGTGGCAACAGCACCAACAGCAGAGTTCTCAATGAGAACTGGAATTTTTTGAACTACTATACAGAAATTCTCAAATTGTATAAATTCATTTAATATCTTTTTCTTACTTAGAATTACCCCCTTTAAATTAAAAGATGGAAGAATTACATCTATAGATTTGCCTATGGCCTTATTTTCACTAATGTTTAATATTTTACTTGCCTTGGCATTAAAAAGGGTGATTATTCCATCTCTATTCACAGCAAGAATTCCACTATGAGTAAATTCCGTTACTATTTTCATTTGTTCAGTTTTGGCAAGCTCTTTTTTACGTACTTCAGCTATTTTAACTGCTTCATAATAGGAATTTACAATTCCATCATAGCTGTTTGAAACAATCAATTCTCCCTTTATCCCCAAACTATTAGCAGTTTCTACAGCAATTCTGTCACCTACTATAACACTAACTCCTAAATCTTTTGCATTTTTTACAGCATCTGAGCATTCTTCAATGCCATTAATATGAATCTCTATAATTTCACTTTTAATTATTGAAGAAAGTGAGGAAGCACCATAAATTATATTTGGGAATCCCACAATTCCAATTTTATCTCCATATCGTTTCGCCTTATTTAATGCTTTAATTATGTCAAAGACAGTTACTTGTATTTCTACTACTGGTATATCAAATTTCTTTCTGATTTTTAAAGCATTTCCACCTCTAGTAATAACTACATCAAGTCCTGTTTCTAATTCAGCCTTTACTACCTCTAGACTATAAGGGAGACTTCCTATCCTTATATCAAACTCAAGATTGGCTTGTTTTTTAACCTGTTCAGCTACAGCTGCCATTTCCTTATAAGGTGCAATAAATATGATATTATGCGCATTTGAACTTTTTTTCACAGTACATCGTCCCCCTTTGAAAACAATCTACTAATTTTCAACAAGCTTTAAAAATCTCTTCTAAATATAGTCCTGCAATTTAGTAAATATGTATGTATTTATTAAATATTCTGTACATTATTTTTAAATCCTTTTTACCTAAAAAAGAGTATTAAGTTTATTTTTTAAAAAAAGAAAAAATCTAGGACTAATATCTCTCCTAGATTCTTGTAATTATGTTTACTGAAATTAAATCTTATTTATAATTTCTAGTTATTAATTGATCATATATGGAGCCATCAACTACCGTTTCAATAATTGCTGGACCAGCTAGTTCAAAAGCTTTCTGTAATGATAACTTCATTTCTTCTTTATTTCTAGCTGTAAAAACGGGAGTACCTAAAAATTTATTTGCTTGGAAGTACTCTCCCTCATTTACATACGTACCATACTGCTCAACATTTTTCCAGCCTTGTTTAACCTTAATTAAACTATAATCATTATCTACCATAACTATAATTACAACATTAAGTCCCATTCTTCTAGCAACCATTAGCTCACCACAGTTCATGAGGAATCCGCCATCCCCAGTAACACATACTACTGCACTTGATGGTTTACAAAGCTTAGCACCAATTGCTGACGGTATACCAAATCCCATTGAGGACCAACCATTTGTCATCAGGAATCTACCCTTTCCTTCCATCTTCCATAATTGTCCTAATAGGTGGAGATGAGCTCCCACATCACTAGTCAAAATTCCATCAGCAGGCATTAAATCACGCAACACATTTATGGCATCAGCGGGATTAAATGTGTCTGTTTTAGGAACTAATGACTGAAACATTTTCGATTTATTTTCTTCAATTTCACTCAAATCCCAACTGTATTTAGGTAGATTAAGAGATATTAAATAAGAAAGAGAATATTCTAACTGTCCTATTATTTCTCTAACTGCAGTATATTCTGGAGTAATATCCACAGGTGAGGTATCTACATGAATTAGAGGAACGTTTGGCATCCATGCTTCATAATTAAATTCAATAGGATCATACCCTATACCTATTACCAAGTCTGCCTCTCTATAAATATTCGCAACATAATTACTTTGAGCATGAAATAGAACTCCAACGTAGCATGGATCACTTTCTGGTAACATCCCTTTTGCCATTGGAGTAACCACTACAGGAATATTATTTTTGCCTACAAGCTTTTTTATTGATTTATGAAGTCCATGTCTAATAGCAGTTAGACCTATTGCTATTATCGGCTTTTTAGCTTTTTCAATTAAAGCTTTAGCTTCTTCTAGTAGTGATTGATCTGGAAAAGGTATATCATCTTTGTCAAAACTACTAACAATACTCTCTTCATCTATGATTTCTCCGTCAATATTTGAAGGCAGACCAATATGCACTGGGCCATAAACTTCAGAAGTAGCTATTTCAACAGCCTGGGAAATGGTCTGTTCAAAATTTTCCTTTGATAATCTAGTTGAGCATTTTGTAATGGGGCTATACAATGCTTGATGATCAATATTCATTTGTACTTTTCTGCCTAGATCTTCATCCTTCATTTCAGTAGTTAAAGCTATCAGAGGAGACCTATCTAATAGAGCCCCACCTACACCTGTGGATAGATTTGTAGCACCAGGTCCAAATGTGGCATGGCACACTCCTGGAATACCTGTTAGTCTACCAAATACATCTGCCATCATTCCTGCACTTTGCTCATTAGCTACTGTAACAAATTCTATCCCCTGTTTTTTCATTTCATCCATAAATGGTATAGACGGTCCTCCTGGAATTCCAAATACATACCGTACTCCTAAATTATGTAAGGATCTTATCAAGCCTCTAGCTATAGTTGCCATATTCTTCATCTTCTTTCTAAAATAAATTTATTTTTCATTGAGAAAATTTATACCCTCTGTTAATATTGATTAAATCTCTTAAAATAGATGCTGCTGCTGGTATTACTCCAGATGCACCTCCTATTACAGTCAAATCTCCTAAAGTATCTGAAGTGTATCTAACTGCTTTGTTTTTTCCTTCTACACCATATAAAGAATGTGTAAAATCAAGTTTTTCAAGTCTTACACTCATTTTTAGCTCGTCACCTAACTTTTCAGTCTTACCAACCAGTTTCAATTTTTTTCCTTCATTAGTAGCCTTCTGTATGTCTTCTAGAGTAACATTCGTTATACCTTCTACAGTAATATCCTCTAGAGTCTTTTCTTGTTTCATAAGCACATTTGTTAATATTAGAAGCTTAGTAGCAGTGTCCCAGCCCTCAACATCTAATGTAGGATCAGTTTCTGCAATTCCAAGCTCTTGTGCCTTTTCAAGAGCTTCATGGTATGTGCAGCTAGTATCTTTCATTTCCTTTAGTATAAAGTTTGTTGTACCATTTAACACTCCCTCAATAGAGAGAATATCAGCTCCTGCCATATCAATTACTCCACCATTAATAGACGGTAGTGCTCCACCCGTTGTACAACCTATGCCTAACTGAACATTGTTTTGCACAGCTAATTGATTTAGCTCCTTATAAGCTAAAAGAATAGGTCCCTTATCTGAAGTAATTACATGGATGCCATTCTCTAAAGATTTTTTAATGAATGTCATACCAGGTTCTCCAGTCTTTTTATTAGTTGGTGTCATTTCTATCACAACATCTACGTCTTTGCTCTCTAGCATCTTATCAAAGGTAACCTCAGAACTTCCTCCATTGGGATATTTAGTAATATTTCTTTCCGTTTCACTAAACTCTCCAAGATCTTCACAGTCTATTCCTTCAGGATTATAGATTCCTCCACCTAAATCTATAATATAATTAACCTGTGGATAAATATCCTCATTGTTTAGATACTCTTTCTTGTCATGTAGTAATTGTACAAAAGCCTTTCCAACTCCTCCATAACCTATAATAGCAATTCTCATTTATACATTCCCCCTTAGAAGTTAATTAGCATAATTTATTATTGCAATGTTCATGCCAATTATAAAACCTAAAAGTATATTGTATTTTATTTTACTAATAAATTGGGTAACCACAACACAACCTGTGGTAAATATGTAACTATACCAAGAACTACTAAGAGAGCTATCAGTTGTGGCATTAAATCTTTCATCATATCCTTTAAAGATATCTTTGCTATACCACTTGAAACAAAGAGACAAACCCCTAATGGTGGAGTACACATACCTATTGTTAAGTTAACTGCTAGAATAAGTCCAAAGTGAATTGGGTCTATACCAAAATTTGTGGTTAATGGCAGAAATAAAGGTGCAAATATAACAAGTGCACTTACAGTGTCTATAAAGGTTCCTGCTATAAGAAGTATTATATTTATTATCATAAGAAGTACTATCTTATTAGTAGCAACTTCACTTAATATTGCTGTTACTTGTTGAGGAAGCTGATTTATAGTTAGTACCCATGTAAATAGTGATGCAAAAGCAACTACTATAAGCACTACTCCAGTTGTTTTGGCTGTATCTATTAAAAGATCATATATCTTCTTAAGGGTAAGCTCTCTGTAAATAAAAGCTCCTATTAACAATGAATACGCAACTGCTATTGCGCCTGATTCCGTAGCTGTAAATATACCACTCATTATACCACCAATAATAATTATTGGAGTGAGTAGTGCAAGTACCGCATCCTTTGCACATTTAATAACCTCAGATATAGGAGCTCTCTTTTCTCTTCCCACATAATGTCGTTTCTTTCCCGTGAAATAACTAAGCACCATAAGAGAAAGTCCCATCAAAATCCCTGGAATAAATCCTCCTATAAAAAGCTTTGCAACTGAAACGTTTGCAATTACTCCATAAAGAAGTAATGGTATACTGGGTGGAATAATAGGTCCTATTGAGCCTGCAGTTGCAAGGAGTGGTGCTGAGAATCCTTTATCATAACCCTTCTCTGTCATAAGGGGTATCATAAGTCCTCCTATTGCAGCAAAAAACATGGAAGCAAGTATACTAACCATAGCTAGTCCACTTGGTAAATGACCTATTAATGCATCAGAAAAATTAACAAGTCTTTTTGACATACCTCCTTGAAACATAAGTCCTCCAGCTAAGATAAAAAGAGGTATTGCAACAAGGGCGAAACTATCTGCACCAGTAAACATTCTTTGTATGACTACCATAGCAGGAAGCTTCATGGCCATTACTCCACCCATAGAAACAAGTCCTAATGAAAAACTAATTGGAATACCTATTATAAATCCAGCAAATAAAATCAAAATAATTGTAAAACCCATTTCATACTCACCTCACTTTCTAGCTCTTTAATAATTTTATTTCTTCAATTGTATGCTGGATTAAGTAGTAAAACATTAAGAATGCAGATAAAGGTACGCTAATGTAGTAAAAAGTCATTGGAAGCTGGAAATAAGGTGACCCTTGAGAAAATCCTGACTGTGCAAACTGTATTCCTAATTTCATTATTACTATAAAAAACCCTAGCAATGCAATATTAATACATATTCCAACAACAGTTCTTATCTTTTTCGGTAGAGTATTATAAACCACATCAACATTAAGATGTGCTTTCTCTCTCATCCCAAGTGCTGAACCTAAAAAAACTGTGTATACAAAGGCAAGCCTTATAACATCTGTAGACCATGGAATAGGCAACTTAAATAAAAATCTTGAAATAACTTGTAGAAAAGTAACTATAAAAACAGTCCCTACAGCAAATGCAAGTAGTATATCCAGAACTTTATCTGTAATTTTATTCAGTTTAGTCACACTGTTCACCCCCATACATTTATTGAGCACCACAACCGTGGTTGTGATGCTCTATTCTGTTTTATTCTACGTTTCTTACTTTTTCAACTAAATCTGGATTAACAAGTTCTTTAACTTTATCTAGCGTAGGAATGTCTTTTGTCGCTTCCATGAAAGTTTCTCTATCTGGCTCAGTTACGATCATTCCTTCTCCTTTTAAGAACTCTATATTTTCTTCATCTTGGCTAGCTATTAGATTTCTTTGGTATACTTTCATTTCATCTACAGCTTCCTTAACTAACCTCTTGTCTTCATCGGATAAGTTATTAAAGAAATCAAGATTCATAATTACACTACCTGGAGCATAAGTATGGGCATCAAGCGCCAAATATTTTTGAACTTCATAGAATTTCATTGATCTAATAGTAGCTAATGGGTTCTCTTGACCATCTACAACTCCCTGTTGTAAAGATGTATACAGTTCATTAAATGGTATTGGTGTTGCTGTTCCTTCAAGCGCATTAATAAGTGCAAACCAGATTGGCGCTTCTTGTACCCTTATCTTAAGACCAGCTACGTCAGATGCTGAATTAATTTCTTTTTTGTTATTAGTAAAGTGTCTGAATCCTAGTTCTACATAACCAAGGTTCTTAAATCCTGCTTTTTCAAATTGTGGATCAAGTTCTTCAGATATTACTCCATCCAAAGCATTATAAACATGCTCTCTGTTTCTAAATAGGTAAGGAATACTAAAAACCTGTGTATCTTTAACCCATGCTGGAAGTGCTCCATCACTAGTTACTGTAGTCATCTGAATAGTTCCCATCTTAACGCCTTCTGCCATTTCTCTTTCTCCACCTAATTGAGCATTTGGAAATAGAGTAACCTTTATTCTTCCCTCAGATTTTTCTTCAATCAGTTCTTTGAATTTTGCTGCAGCTATTGTATATTGATGTTCATCTGGTCCTACAGTTGCATACTTAATTTCTACAGTTTCTGTACTATCTTCCACTGGCTTATTTTCATCAACTGAGGACTCTTGTTGCTGACTATTTCCACCACTACATGCTGTTGCAAATAGCATAATAAAAACCAATAAAAGTGACACCAATCTAAACTTTTTCACAATATTACCCCCTTATTTTTTATTATAAAGCTTGTATAGCATATTCATGCTTAATTGTTCTATTAAGAACCTCATCTCTAAGCTCACATCTAAAGTTTGTTCCATAAACAAAGCCATTTAGCACAGGTACAGTGCCTGAGAACATAATCATATTATTCATATCTGGATAAGTCTTCTTTACCTTTTCAACAATATCATTCAGCTTTAGAATTTCACTTAGCTTACCGTCCTGATAAAGCTTCTCTTCATCATCACCTTGTTTTTGCCATGATACCAATCTTAATTCATCCCAATGATCTTTTACTTCTTCATATAGCCAAATATCCTTAGCAATAGGCTTTAAACAAATTTGCTTGGATTTAGCAATACTCACAGCTTCAAGACTTCTATCTGTATGGTCACTTCCAAGACCTATGTATATTTTGTCCCCTTGGATTATAATAACAAATTCTACTTCTCCACTAGTTTCATCCTCAAGAACCTGGATATAATCTTCTTGAGTTACAAGTTCATCAGCACAGGGATAAAGGGTCGGTATACTTTCTGGCGGTGTTACTCCGATTTCTTCTAGTTCATGTACATGCTCCATTACCTTTTCTTGATCTCTTCCTGCAAATCCTATGGCTAGTACTTTGTCAAACTTAATTTCTACATTTTTAGTTTCTTCATTAGTAATTAAATTAAAGTTAAGTGATTTCATGCTTTTTCCCCCTAAAGTTCATATAAATTTGGTTTTCTATCTCTAAATACATTAATTCTACTTCTTATATCTTTTGTTATAGAAAAATCTGCATCAGCTGTTATGATTTTTTCTTCCTCCTCAGCATTAGCTAAAACCTCACCCCATGGGTTAATAAGCATAGAATTACCACACATTGTGGCTTCTCCAGATTTACCTACTCCATTTATTGATGCTACAAACATCTGATTTTCAATAGCTCTAGCTGTTAATAGAGTTTTCCAATGATTCAATCTAGGATGTGGCCACTGAGCAGGTACAAATAAAATTTCTATTTCCTTTAATGCTAATGACCTAATAAGCTCTAAAAACCTTAAATCATAACATATTATTAAACCTGCCTTAACCCCATCTATATCAAAGATACAAAGGTTTTTTCCCCCTTTAAAATATTCATGCTCACCTGATGGAGAAAACCCATGGATTTTATCATACTCTGTAATTAAATTTCCTTGTCTATTAAATACATAGGCAGTATTATAAACATATTCCCCTCTTTTATTTGCTACAGATCCGCCTACAATATTAACATTGTATTGTTTGGATAGTGAGCTTAATAGTTTTTTTGTTTCTTCCCCATTTACATCGGCTAACTCCTTAAGATTTTCCTTTGGAAAAAAACCTGTGTTCCAAGTCTCAGAAAGACATATAATATCTGGATTATCCTCCATAGATTTTTCGATTAACTCCTCAACTCTTTTAAAATTTGTCTCAGGTTTACCAAAAGCAATATTCATTTGAATGAGTGATATTTTCTTTTTCATACTTAGAATAGTCCCCCTCTCTTTTTATTTATATATAATAGAATGTATTTAATTTACATCCCAATACCATTTTGAAGCTCAATATACCTCTCATATATATTATCTTTAGTTTTATCAATATGAAGCTTCATAGCCTCAATAGCTTTATTCTTATCTCTTGATTTAATGGCATTTATTATTGCAAGATGTTCATCAATAGTTTCAACAAATCTTTTTTTGTCTTGAACTGCCTGCATTCCAAGCCTTCTTACCACATCTCCTAGATCATTTAACATATCCATCAGTACTTTATTTCCACTAAGCTCTACAATCAAAGTATGAAAGTTCCTATCTACATTAATAAATTCTTCAGCATTGTATTCATTATTCAATTCTTCTTGTTTTTCAAATATCTCAATCAATCTTTGTGTATCTTTTTGAGAAATATTATCAACTATCAGTTCTATGGCTAAACACTCAAGTGCATATCTAACCTGGAAAATTTCTATGATATCCTTTTCCGTTAGTTCATAGACATAAGCCCCTCTGTAGGGTTCGATAACGACCCACTTTTCGTTGGCTAACATATGAAGAGCTTCTCGTATAGGTGTTCTGCTTATACCTAAGTCTTCTGCTAATTTTCTCTCATTTAATATCTCTCCTGATTTTAATTTTTGACATATTATTGCTGCCTTTAATTCTCTATAAACCTTTTCTTTGTATGAAATTGCTTTTTCGATTTTTTGCATTTAATAAACCTCCAAAAAAATTGTATATTGAATTTGTTTTTTATAATATATGATATATGGTATTCGGTATACCATGTTATATTAATTATATACTATTTTTTCTAATTTTTCTATATTCTTTTAATTTTTCCTGCATTATTCACACTATCAAAAAAACATAGTACAATCATCCTGGAGGCAATTTATCCTCAAATTTAGGTATTTTAAAACCAAGAAGTTTTAGTGAAGTCCTTGTTTTTAATAAACTTGTAAAGCAGGTCTTTTCAAACACCTACGGAGCTACCCATACTACATCTGATGTTATCCAGCAATTAACTTATATAACCATAGCAAGTTATCCCTGGGATGATACTTCTTTTTTCATATTTAAGAGATTTTGCATATTTTACTGAAGCCCCCAAGCTGTTGTTGCTTCTTTACCAAATTTTTCAATAAAGTATTCTTGTACAGGTCTAGCATCTTTTTTGAAATCAGCAAGTTCTTCAGGTGTTAGTTCTGTTATTGTTACACCTTGGTTTTCCATAAAATCTTTCTTTATTTCCTTTTCTGCTGTTTCTAAATATTCTCTACCGTATATACCAGCCTCAACTGCTTTTTCCATTAATAACTTTTGAGTTTTTTCACTGAATTTAGACCAGTCTTTACTGTTTGCCATTAACCAATATCCATCATAACTCCAGTTCCATTCAGTCATTTGCTTTTGGACTTCTGCAATCTTAGCTGAATCTATTGTTTGATATCCATTTTCATGACCATCTATTGTTCCCTGTTGTAGTGCTGTAAAAACCTCAGACCAGTTCATAGCTATTGGATCAGCTCCAAACTCTTCTAAAGTCTTCATATAAACTTCTCCACTTGGAACTCTTATTTTAAGACCTTTTAGATCCTCAGGAGATTTTATTGCCATTTTATTATTAGTAAGTTGACGAAGACCATTGTGTATACCGGTTAGATAAACTAGTCCCTTGTCTTTCATTAACTTTGTATAATATTCTCCACCTGTTGAATCCATCATTTTGCTGGCTTCATCATAACTTGAGAACATAAAAGGAATTGAGTGAGTTAAAAACTTTTCATCAATATTTCCAAGTACAGAGCCTGAGAATACTGCAAGTTCATAGTTTCCACCTGCAACTAAAAGCTCGATACTTTTAGGCATGCTACCTCCAGCTAATTGGCAGTTTGGATATACTTGAATCTTAATGTTTCCATCACTTGCTTCTTCTACAAGTTTAGCGAAGTGTTTAGCTGTGATAGCATCAACACCTTTTTCTGTCCCTGATGTACTAAGTTTCAAGTTCCATTTTTCATATGTAGCTCCTGTGGACTCACTAGAACTACTGTTACTTGATTCTTCTGCTGGCTTAGAACATCCTGTCCCAAGCGATAAGATTAAAACTAACACAACAACTAATGATATAAACCTTTTCATTTTACTCCATCTCCCTTTTATTTTTTTATATTCCAAATCTTTATATTAAAGATTTGTTAACTAATTTCTAATAAGTAAGTTTGGAAGAAATTGTGATATCGCTGGAACATAGGTTACAACAAGCAGTGCTAAAATTGCAGCCACTAAAAACGGTACTGCTGCTTTTGAAATATCCTTTAGTGATACGTCTCCTATACCACAAGCAACGTATAGACAAACCCCGACGGGTGGTGTTGCATTACCTATAGCAAGGTTCATAACCATAACAACCCCAAATACTAGTGGATCGTAACCAAGTTCTATTGCAACCGGAAGTAATATTGGAGTAAAAATGAAAAATGCCGATGTACCGTCTATACCACAACCTGCTAGAAGAAGTATAACGTTTACAATCATTAAAAAAATTATTACATTTCCTCCTGCTAGATTTATAAGTATGCTACTTGCAGCTGCAGCTATACCCTCCATTGTTATAACCCAAGCAAACATACTAGCAGTTGCAGTTATGAACATAACTACAGCAGTTTGTGTTGTTGATGTAACAAATATTTGATAAAGTTCCTTAAACCCTAAGGATTTATATACAAATACTCCTACAAATAGTCCATATACTGCAGCTATAGCCGCTGCCTCAGTTGGAGTACAAACCCCACCGTAAATACCTCCAAGTATTATAATTGGCATAAGTATTGCCCATATTGCTTCTTTAAATGATTTCCATCTAATTTTGGCTGGAACTTTAGGTATTCTTTGTATATCTTCTTTTCTAGTTGTAATAAGACATGAAATTATAATAAATACTCCCATCAAAAGACCAGGAATAATACCCGCCATAAAAAGTTTACTTATTGAAACCCCGGCTATAGAACCATAAATAACAAATGTTATTGATGGCGGAATTATAAGTCCAATAGCTCCTGATGTTGCCATCAGTGCTGATGATGTTTCTTTTTTATAACCAACATCAACCATTGCAGGTATAATAATCATTCCAAGGGCTGCAACCGTCGCAGGAGCAGAGCCTGAAATAGCTGCGAAAAAACATGCTACTATAACACATACTATAGCAAGTCCTCCCTTAACATGCCCTACTAATGACTGAGCAAAGTTAATTAGTTTTTTAGATATTCCTGCCTTCTCCATAATATTTCCACCAAGTATGAAAAATGGAATGGCAAGTAGTACGAATTTACTACTGGCTGCATAAAAATTTATAGGTACCATATCAAAACTCATGCCCATTGATAAAAGTGCAAACAAGCTTGATAATCCCATTGTTATTGCAATTGGAACATTTGTAAGTAACATTATAAAAAATGAACCTAATAATACAGCTGTCGTCATACTCTACGCCTCCTTTGCCCTTATAGACTTGTATACGGATTGTATAAACCTCACCGCTATAAAAGTAGCCCCTATAGGAACAAATGATCCATAGATCCATTCTGGCCACTGTAGTGTTATTGATATTTGTTCAAGTACATATTCATGATGGGCCATTTTAACTCCTGTATAGGCAAGAATAATTGAAAATATTGCTCCTAATGAATTTCCAATGACAGCAAATCTTTTTTGCCACTTTTCACTAAATCTATCGGTAATTAAACTAAGACCCAGATGGGCATTACGTTTCACCGCAATAGCTGCACCTAAAGCACATAAAAGCACAAATAATGATGTTGTAATTTCCTCTGTAAAGGATATAGATGAACTAAGAAAGTACCTAGCTATTACATTTGCAAAGGTTAAATTTAGCATTACGAACATAACAATTGCAGATAAAAATTCTTCTATGTTATTAAATATTTTTTTCACTACCTCTCCACCTCCCGATATTTCTATGTTCATATAATATTTTGTATTATTTCTTTATAAAGTCAATGTTTAAAATTTTTTTAGGTGGGATATACTATAACTACTTAATTTTTATTTGGTTTTACCCTTTACTGTAGGCGATATCACTATTTAAATTTAAAACACTAATCTGCAATAAGATGTAAGCTGAAATTAAATCCCAATTCATAGAAGAGGTATATTTAGGGGTTCATGTATCCCCACAGTGTAAGGTATTGGATCGCAAATCGTTATTCGACTCTATTTATATTTATAGAGTTGGTATCTTCCCTATCATCAGCAGGTACAACCTTAACCTTATAGCCAAATTCTAAACTTCTGCCTAGCACTTCATCTTTTAGACATCCTCTAAAACGCTCACCATAAACCAGGCCCTTTAGCGCTGGAATTGTTCCTGAAAATATAATGCAATCTTCAAGACTTGAATACAGTTTAAGTGCTTCTTCGCGTAGAGACTCTAGTGATAATAACGCTGAGAGTTTACTCTTTTGATAAACTACTTCTTCTCCATTCTTTGTTTGCCATGCAATAAGTTCTAGGTCATCCCAATGATCCTTAACATCTTCATATTTCCAAAGTTTAGTACTCATTGGCTTTTGACAAATAGCCTTTGATTTTACCATGTCTATTGCCTCAAGAGATCTGTCTGTATGTTCACTTGTAACCCCCACATATATTTTCCCTTCCCTTTCAAAAAAGAAAAATTCCACTTCTCCACATGTTCCATCTCCTACTACTGTTATTTCTTCATCATGGGTTATAACATTTGGAGAGCATAAAAAATGCTCAGGCATATTTTTAGGTCCTCTTATCCCATGTTCAGCTAACTCTTCTGCGTGTTTTCTAACCTCTTCTTTATTGCGTCCTGCCCAACCAAATAAACAGCAGTTTTTAATACCAAAACCCGTTGTAACCACACTACCATTTTTATTTTCAACATCAAACCAAATTCTTTTCATTGTAAAACCCCCTTGAATTTTTTATATGATATTCGATATGCGGTATTTGGTATACCACTTTTTTATTAATTATATAATATTTTTTTTAACTTTTCCATATCTTTTTTAAAAATATTTAATATATTTCGAAAAATATATTAAATCCTTAAATTTTATTATAAGATCCAACCTGCTTACTATAATTTATTACAATTAAGATGATTTAATAATATAAAGGAAGTATCGCTAACTACTTTTAAAGTAGTTTTGCGATACTTCCTTTATATTGTCTTCTACCTATTTCATACAAATCATTTCCTTGACTATCGATTATAACCGTTGCAGGGAAGTTTTCTACTCTAAGTCTATATATAGCTTCTGGCCCTAAATCTTCAAATGCTACTATTTCAGCTTCTTTTATGGTTTCGGCTAGTAGAGCTCCCGCTCCCCCTATTGCTGCAAAATAAACTGCCTTATATTCCACAATAGCTTCAATTACACTTTTATCTCTAATGCCTTTGCCTATCATTCCTTTTAATCCGTTTTGCAAAAGTATGGGTGCATATTTATCCATTCTTCCACTTGTTGTTGGTCCTGCTGAACCAATAATATTACCAGGCTTTGCAGGACATGGACCTACATAATATATTATTTGTCCTTGAAGGTTAAATGGTAATTCTTCTCCTTTATCTATCATTTCAATCAGCCTTTTGTGAGCTACATCCCGTCCTGTATATATTATTCCACTTAGTAAAATCCTATCTCCTGCTTTAAAAGTTTGTATGCTTTCCTCAGTCAATGGAGTGTTAATATATCTATCCATTTTTTTCCCTCCCCTATATTACAATTTCTTTATGCCTAGCTGCATGACATTGAATATTCACAGCTACAGGCATACTAGCTATATGAGCTGGAAATGTTTCTATATTGACTCCTAATGCAGTTATCTTTCCTCCAAAACCTTGAGGTCCTATCCCAAGCTTATTGACTTCCTCTAGGAGCTCTTTTTCTAAATTACCAACAACAGGATTTTCATTGTTTTGTCCTAGTTCTCTTAATAACGCTTTTTTAGCAATTAGAGTTGTCATCTCAATTGTTCCACCTATACCTACACCTACAATAATAGGTGGACAAGGATTAGGCCCTGCTTTTTCAACAGTTTCAATGACAAACTTTTTTATACCTTCAATACCATCAGATGGTTTTAACATTTTAAGAGCACTCATATTTTCACTTCCTCCACCTTTAGGAGCAAGAGTTATTTTAATTTTATCTCCTGGTACAATTGTAGTGTGTATTATTGCAGGTGTATTATCTTTAGTATTCTTTCTCTCATAGAAAGGATCATCTACTATTGACTTTCGCAAATATCCCTTAATATAACCTTGTCTAACCCCTTGGTTTATAGCCTCATTAATATTTCCCTCTACAACCCTTACATCCTGCCCTATCTCTAAAAAGACAACTGCAAAACCTGTATCCTGACAAATGGGTACTTGATTTTCTTTAGCTATTTCTGAGTTTTTCAAGATATCCCTTAGGATATCTTTTCCTAGGGGAGATATTTCCTTATCTACAGACTCTTCTAGGGCTTTTATAACATCATTAGGAAGGTAGTAGTTAACATCCATACATAAGTCTTGTACAGCTTTTTCTATGGTATCTACTGATATTTTTCTCATATATACTACTCTCCTTCTTTTAAATTTAAATTTGCTTGTGGCAAGAAAAAAGTTAATATACTAAGAACTACTAAAGGAATAATAAATACTCCTATAGCTGTTACTAAGCCATAAATATCTGCTACTTTACCATAAACGAGTATTCCTAAACCAGCTAAGCCTCCACCTAGCCCTAGTATTAACCCTGTACCCATATTTATATTATCTGGAAGAAAATCATGAGTCATAACAATATTTGATGTATTTGACACTGTTAATATAAATCCAATAAGTATAAATGAAATAATAAGAGGTATGCCAGTAGTCATAAATATTCCTACCAAACATATAGCCGTAGCTATATTTGAAATTATAATAACTTTTTTACTACCTATTCGATCATTTAATATTCCACCTACTATGGTCCCCCCTGAATTTAAAAATAGATACGATGCTAAAATTAATCCTGCTATAGTTATATCTACCTGTTTAAATATTAATAATTGTATACCAAATGTCATAAGTACCCTTCTTAAAAAGTCCCTATATGTTGATATTATTACTAAAACTGTAACCCATTTATAAGTATATAATTCAATGCCTTTACTTTTTTTCTTTTTATCTACTGCTTTAGTATTTATATCAATATTTGCTATACCTGAAAAGTACATTCCTATAGAAGTTAATATACCAGGAATCATAAAGTAAGGTAATACACCTAGTCCATGACTTCTGATAATGGGTAAAGCTACTAAAGGTGGAATTGCAGTTGCAAAAGCTCCTATTGTCATAAATATAGAAAGGCTTCTTCCTCTACTATGTTTGCCTAATTTTACAGCAGCTGCAGTCCCCATTGGGTGATACAGGGCTGATGCCATAGCTCCTAATCCAGCAACTAAAAGTACAAGATAATAATTATTAACTACTCCTGCCATAGTCATCCAAAATGCAATCCAACTAACAGAAATAATCAAATACCATGGTTTTCCATGCTTATCTATAAAGTGCCCTATAACCGGCTGAGCAAAAGAGCCACTACTAGTTATAACTGTAGCTATCAATGCTTGCTGGGTTAAGCTTAAAGACATAGCAGTTGTAAATAAAAATAAAATTGGTGGTATAATGTTCATATAAAAGTCATTTATAAAATGACCTACAGATACAGCTATTAGCTTAGTAAAATCGCTAACACTATTTCCTTTTGCAATTCCTTCATTTTTCATTCAATCATCTCCTCAATCCAATAAAATTAGCTTAGTTAAAACGATCATTTATAGTTAAGGTGGAGATTCTACTCCATCTAAAGTGATTTTTATTCTTCCTTTCATAGAATAGGAAGTTTTACAAATTGATAAATATAATAAAATATGCTAACAGTATTAATATTAATACTGTTAGCATAATGTATATTTATACTAGTTTAGTATAACATACTTAAATGTTATAAAATAGACTCTCAGAAGAATATTCTGCATCACTAGTTATGTCAATTCCTAGTTTTCTAAATGTCTGCTCATTACCAATACTTAGAATAGCTGTGGAATGAGCCTGACATCCTTTAAGCAAATAAAGCTTATCCATTGCTATTTTTGCTGTGGGATTAGTAGCTGCACAAATACTAAGTGCTATCAGTATTTCTTCACAATTTAAAGCCTCATTTTTATCTTCCAAGGTATTTACCTTTAAATTAATTATAGGTTCAAGTATCACAGGAGAAATAAGATGTATTTCATCAGAAATATTTGCATAATGCTTAACAGCATTTAATATAACAGCAGCTGTTGCATCCATTAATTTAGAATTTCTACCAGTTATAATTACTCCACCCTCTAACTCTATTGCCACTACTGGGTATACCTCGTTTTTATTTGATGCTTCTTTTAGTTTAGCTGAATATTCACGAGAGGGCATAACTACTTTTCTATCTTCTTCCTTTAAATTCAGCTCTTCCATTATCAATTTTGACCTTTGGAAAGTTTCTTTATCTACATAGCCTTTTTTATATTCACAGTTAGTTTTAAAGTATCTTCTAATAACTTCTTGTTTGGATGCTTCCTTAACAGCATCATCATCTATTATACCAAACCCGACCCTATTTACCCCCATATCTGTAGGAGATTTATAAACAGCTTCTTCCCCTGTTATCTTTTCAATAATTCTCTTAAGTACTGGAAACATCTCTATATCTCTATTATAATTTACAGTAATCTTATTATAAGCATCAAAGTGAAAAGAATCTATCATATTAACGTCCTTTAAATCTACAGTGGCAGCTTCATATGCTATATTTACTGGATGCTTTAATGGCATATTCCACACTGGAAATGTCTCAAATTTAGAATAGCCAGCTATTCTTCCATTTTTATACTCGTGATAAAGCTGACTTAAACAAGTTGATAATTTTCCACTTCCTGGTCCTGGTGCTGTTACAACAACTATAGGCTTTGTTGTTTCTATATATGGATTTTTGCCATATCCTTCATCACTGACTATTGTGTCTACATCTGTTGGATATCCCTTAGTGGCTTTATGGGTATATACTTTTAAGCCTCTTCTCTCTAGCTTATTTATAAAGACAGTTGTAGCAGGTTGTCCTTCAAATCTTGTTATTACTACACTATTAACATCTAGTTCATAGCCTCTTAGATCGTCAATAAGTCTTAGAACTTCCATATCGTAAGTAATACCAAAATCCCCTCTTACTTTATTTCTTTCTATATCTCCTGCATATACACAAATAACAATTTCTGCTTTTTCTCTTAGCTTGTATAAAAGCTTAATCTTAGCATTTTCATCAAATCCAGGCAAAACACGTTTTGCATGATAATCATGTAAAAGCTTTCCCCCAAACTCTAAATACAGCTTGTCATAATCGTTGACTCTTTCTAATATAAACTCTGACTGTTCTTCTAAATACTTTTCATGATCAAATCCAATATTCATATTCTCCCCCAATTTAATTTTTTATATATAATATACTTTAAAATATTATTTAATTATATTGTCTTATATACAACATTTAATTATTACATATATTTATGCTTAAGTAAATATGAAAAAGAATTTATAGAATATTTTTAATTAATACCTTTTTAATTAATATAAAGAAAGAAAGTGATCCCATACTAGGATTGACACTTTCTTTGTATTAATAATTTATTTATCTATTTACTCTTCAATCCATCCGATTTCCTTAAAGTACTTCTTAGTTCTAAGGTGATATGGGATTAGCATCTCTGATTCTTCTGCAATAAGTCCTTCTCCAAACTGTTCCATAATTTTAGCTACTTGATTTATAAAGTTTTTGATCCTATGTCTTTTTAGAATAGTTTTCCTTTTCACCTTTTTCTTAAAGAATCGAGCTAGAATTTTCTTTTTTATTTTTAAAGAATTTCTTGTAAACTGGAGGTGTAACTACTGAGAGTAACAGTAAAATCCATAATATATTTCCGACTGGTCTTGAAAAGAATATTGCTGGATTTCCATTTCCAAGGGTTATACCTCTTAAGAAGAACTGCTCAGATAATGGGCCTAAGATTACACCCAACAGAACTGCATGAGTTGGATATCCTGTTTTTTTCATAATATATCCCAATATACCAAAGAACAATGCTAGTTTTATATCAAAAAAGAAACGTCTCTCAACAAATGCACCTACTAAAACAAATGATATTATAGATGGAACTAAAATTTTTGTAGGTATTATTGTTGTCTTGGCAAAAAGCTTGGTTAAAGGTAAACCTATGCAAAGCAGTACTATATATGCAAATAACATTGATACTATAACATTATACGCCATATCAGGAGATGATTGGAATAATCTTGGACCAATTGGAACACCATGGGATTGTAGTACTATAAGCATTATAGCTGCTGTTCCTCCACCTGGTATACCTAATGTTAGCAGAGGGATTAATGCACCGCTGGTTAATCCATTATTTGCTGCTTCAGCTGCAATAATACCTTCAGGGTGACCCTTCCCAAACTTGTCTTTCTCCTTCGAAAGGTTATAAGCTTGCTGATAGGAAACAAAACTTCCAATTGTTGCACCAGCACCTGGAATGATCCCTACTAAAAATCCTATAAAACCTGATCTAACTACACCAATAAAATATTTAAATGTCATTTGAATTCCTTCCATTGTATCCGACCAACTGCTTTTAATATCTCCTACTTTTTTCTTGATTATTGTATCTTTTTCTATCATAATAAATGCTTCAGATAAAGCAAACAAACCTACAATAGCAGGAACTCTGGGCATACCATCAAAAAGTTCTATGAAACCAAAAGTAGCTCGTGGAACACTATATATATGATCATACCCTATTGCACCAAGTAATAATCCTAATCCACCAGCTAAAAAACCCTTCAACGGATTTTTACCTGCTATTTGAGCAATTAAAGCTAGTCCAAATAAGATAATTACAAAGTTTTCTATTGAACCAAATAAATAAACAACTGAACGTAAATATGGCAAAGTAAATAAAGCTGTGGCGGTAGTCAAAAATCCACCTATACAAGAAGCTAAAAATGCAATTACTAAAGCCTGTTGAGGTTTTCCTTGTTGTGCCATAGGGTATCCGTCAAGGCAAGTGGCAGCTGCACTACCTGTTCCTGGTACATTTAATAAAATTGCGGGAATTGACCCTCCCATTTGAGCTCCTGAATATACGCTTGCCATAAATGCTAAAGCAGGAGCTGTCTCCATGCTTAATGTTAAAGGTAATAAAATAATTAGTGTATTAGTTGAACTGAATCCTGGTACCGCTCCTACAAATACACCAATGCAAACCCCTAATGGGATGAGCCACCACCACTCTAAAATAGTATAAAAACTATTCATAATTAAATCCATCGGGCTGACCTCCTTTATTTTTAGGTCTTGCTTGATAACGTCTTTATATAACAAGAAAATTTATTAAATGTTATATTTTATATTATCTTATCAAGCTTTTTATCTGATATGAAATAATGTCTAAAGGCAATTGTACATTTAAGAATAAGATAAACAAACAAAAACCTAATGAGGTAACAAAAACTGCGACTCCAAGGATTCTAGTTATTTTCCTCATTCCTAAAAAATACATTACAAGGGACATAAATATCATACTAGTTATAGGATATCCAGCATAAGGTAGCAGTGAAATGTATATTATAACTAGTGAAATTAAAACTGCTACCTTTTTATATATTCCAAAATTTGAGTCATTCCAGTTATTCTTAATGTATTTCATAGGATTAGATATTTTTTTGAATAATCCATTTTTTACTACTAATGCAAACATTACTACAGACAGTATTATAACTATTATACTAAGAGAGCCTCCATACATTTGGGCTATCCGTGGAATACCCCTTATAGTGAACATATAATAAACCGCTAAAATAATACTAAAAACTGGAATGATTAAGTCAGCAGTATTCCAACTATACCTTTCATTCATCTTAAAATCCTCCTTTATAAGACAATGTTACATTTTTCAATTGTTTATTGAAAGTTCTAGATCTTATTTGGTATCGTTTTCATCATTTAAAATTAAGCTCTCCCCCCTTAAGAAGGAGAGAGCTTTTTTTATTCTTCCTTTAATAAATCCCCATATTTTGTCACAAGTTCTATCATAGATTCAGCCATTTTAGTGCTTTCTTCTACTCCTAAAAATTCTAAGAAAGAAGGGTCCATACCAACTTTTTCGAATTCTTCTTTTAATGTAGGATTATTCATAACTTTTTCAACCGTACTTTTCAATAGTTCATATCGTTCAGGATGTTTTTCAATGAAATCACGATGAACAGCCCAAGCTCTATTAGCACCTAATGATGGCATTTCTATGTCAAATGCTTCTTTTGGTGTTGGCGCACTGTCCGAAATATCTTTCCAGTTATTTTTATCATTAAACATAACTAAAAATCGTATCTCTGATGATAAATCAAGAGAAGATGATAGGTGTGAAGTTACTGCGTCAACCTCACCTGTAATTCCTGCTGTTCTAGCCGCTGAGCCCCCACCATATGGAACAATATTTAATTGAGCTCCTGTTTCTTCTGCTAGTATTAAGGCTGCTAATGTTGATGGATGAGGGTATCTACTTGTAGAAATAGTGACAGGCCTCTTTTTTGCTTCTTCTATAAGGTCTTCAATTGTCTGGAATGGGCTATCCTTTTTAACCCAAATTACTGCTGGGTCTGCATCCATTGTAGCAAAGTATACATAGTCTTCAGGGAAACTATAATCTGGATTTTGAAGTCCATACATCATCATTTCCGGTCCAATATTACCAGCGAGTAATGTATAACCATCAGTAGGCTTTTTCATAAAAAGCTCATATCCCACCTGGCCGCTAGCTCCATTATAAAATCCTGGTTCAAAGTTAACACCTAATTCATCACTCCAAACATTTGTAAATGCACGTACAGCCCTATCCATTGCTCCACCTTCTTTAGTTGGAACAATTATTTCTATATTTCTGTTGGGATAGTCATCAACTTCTGTTTCTTCCACCGCAGTAGAATTAGAATTATTTTGTACACATCCAGATACTAAAATAGAAACTGATAAAAAAATAGTCAATAAACCAATGTGTAATATCATTTTTCTCACGAATTTTTCCTCCTTAAATTTGCTTTTATTTAGGTCCAGTATATTCTAACGTATACATTGTACCGTCAAACCTATCCACAATATAGATTAGTCCATCGTGGTCAACAAAAATATCGTTAGTCTGAATAGCAGCCTGACCTTCTGGTCTAGGGGGAATAAAATAACCCACCTCCTTTGGATTGTATTTATCTTGTATGTCTACAATTCTTAATCCTCCATTAAAATAAGCAATATAGATTAACTGGTCGTCAATTAATGAACCTGGTCTATTCTCATGAATGTTATGCGGACCGAAACGCCCACCCTTCTGACAAAACCCTTGGCTTTCTACTTGAAGTGTTGTTATTGGTATGGGATTTGTCTCAATCCTAACATCTACCAACCATACATATTTTTCTGGCTCATTACAAAAATCCTCGTGAGCCTCATCACTTATTACTAACAAATCTTTTTCAGGAAGAGGTAATACAGTATGAGTTAAACCACCAAATGGTGGACACCAATTCATGTGAGAAACTAATTTAATATTATACATATCTGATATGTCCAGTATTGTAAAACCTCCATCTGTCCAGCCTAAATATACTCTATCTCCATGTACATAAGGAGGTCCATGAGCCTTAACTCTTTTGTCTGGATCCCAGCTTGGTTTCTCTCCACCTGCTTCCCACATGCCTGGAAGCCACCATCTTGATATAATTTCTGGTTTTTTAGGATCTTTCATATCTACGATACAATAAATCTGACTTGTAAAACCTTCTTGAGATGCTGTTATATGTGCGTAGCGTCCATCTACAAACCACATTCTATGGACACCTCTGCCTCCTGTTTCTAGAAAAGAAATTTCCTTAGGATTTTCTAAGTCTGAAATATCATATACTCTCATACCGCCTACCCACGGTTCCATTTTTCTATATCTCTCATTGTTAACTATCATTATATTTCCACACACTTGAACTTTATGAGAGTGAGATTTTAGTGGAGGTGCAACTTTACTTAAAACTCGAGGATTGTGAGGGTTTTTTACATCAACAATAGTTATTCCTTCATTAAGTAAATGTGCAACATATGCTATCTTGTTGTCAACAATTATTTGTCCTGCACCCTCATTGGCAATTTTGGTTTTATTTATAACCTTTATATTTTTCCGGTGTTCCCTATGGTCTGATAAATACATGTTTTCAAGAACCCCTTTCTCTATTAAGTGTCTTTCTTTTTCATAACTTTTTTCTATCTAAAGTAAAATCCACCAAATGCAAGTGATGAAATAATTAAAACTACTGGGTGCAGGTCAAATATTGCTATTGCTAGGATAGCTACTACAGCAATGATACCTGTTTGGATATTAGGAAACGATTTTTGGCTCATAGTCCATACTACTTGTGCTACTAACACAACTACTACAGGACGAACAGCTGTCATCATACCTTTTAACCACGAAGCGTTTTTAAATTTAATGTATATATTGACTAAGAATATAATGGCTAATGCTGTAGGAACTACAGTTGCTATTAATCCTACCAAAGCTCCTAACCAACCACCTACTTTATATCCTATTAGTGCAGACATTTTTGTAGCAATAGGTCCAGGAAGTGAATTACCTAATGCTAATGCATCTGTAAATTCTTGTATAGATAACCAGCCATAGTTTTCAACAACTTCCTGTTGCATTAATGGAATAGACGATGGCCCTCCCCCAAAAGTTAATGTCCCTGGTTTAAGAAATGCTATGAATAACTCCCAGTATACTTTAGCAGTTATATCTATTACATTATTCATCCTATCACCTCCTATCTTTCTATTTCTAGTTATGTAAATGCTACGAACTATTTTTTAGCTACATAGTATTTTACACTTCTACTAGTTCTAATTTTTCAACAGCATTTTTCATCCAGAGTACAGCCTTTTCTAAGTTCTCCATAGAAGTAGCATAAGAAATTCTAACTTCATGAGTAGCTCTTTCTCCAAATGCAGTTCCGGGTACTACCGCAACGCCTGCCTCCTGTAATAAGTAGTCAGTAAATTCCTCCCCTGTCATGCCAGTCTTTTCTACATCAACAAATAGATAGAATGCTCCTCCTGGGTTAGGACAATTTAAACCCTCTATTTCATTTATTGCTTTAACCATAAAATCACGACGTTTTCTAAATTCTTCTACCATTTCTTCTACTGGTTCTTGTGTGCCCTTTAGTGCTGCTACACCACCCCATTGAACCATAGATGTAGCATTGGCTAAAATATATGCGTGGATTTTTGCCATAGAAGAAAGTAGCTCTGCAGGTGCTGCTATATATCCAAGACGCCATCCTGTCATTGCATATGCCTTTGCAAAACCATTTAACACTATTGTCCTTTCCCTCATACCTGGCAAAGCAGCTATGCTATAATGTTTATTGTCATCATAAATTAGTTTTTCATAGATTTCATCTGAAACAACTAACAAATCATGTTTTATAGCAAATTCCGCCACTTGCTGAAGAACCTCTTGTCTTTGAATACCTCCTGTTGGATTACTTGGATCAAGAACAACAAGTATTTTGGTTTTATCTGTTACTCTCTTTTCTAATTCATCAACATTAATCTGAAAATCGTTTTCCGCTACAAGAGGATATAAAACTGGTTCAGCTCCATTTAACCTAGGTACATGTGAATAATTAAGCCAAGATGGGTCTGGAACTAGAACTTCATCTCCTGAATCTAAAAAAGCACTCAATGCTACAAATACTCCTTCACCTACCCCAACTGTGCAAATAATTTCCTCAATATCATACTTTAGGTCATTATCATTTTTTAATTTTTCTACTATTGCTTGCCTTAATTCTTCAATGCCCTTATTAGGCGTATAATGAGTTGCTCCATTTTTTGTAGCTTCAAACATTGCCTCTGAAATATGAATAGGCGTATCAAAATCTGGTTCTCCTATGCCTAGACTTATAACTTCTTTACCTGCTTCTCTTAGCTTTACTACTTCCCCAAATATTTTTCTAATTGGTGAAAACGGAATATTATTCGTCTTTACTGAATGTTTAATCATTTCCAAATGCCCCCTTAAGTAATATTTAAGTTTTTATATCTTATTTTATTGCAATAAATATGCCATCAAATGATTACTAACATATATTATTTTACTTGTAACTTCTAGTAATTAATTTATCATAAATTGATCCATCTACTACTGCTTCAATAATTGCAGGCCCTGATGCGCTAAAAGATTTTTGTAAAGATTCTTTCATTTCACTTTCATCTCTAGCTGTAAATACAGGAACATCAAGAAACTTATTTGCATTAAAATATTCACCTTCGTGTACGTACGTGGCATATTGTTCTACCTCTTTCCAACCCTGCTTAACTTTTATTAAACTATAATCTCTATCCACTAAAACTATGATTACAACATTTAATCCTAGTCTTTTTGCCACCATTAATTCACCACAATTCATAAGAAATCCCCCATCACCTGTTACACACGCTACATGAACTGTTGGTTTACAGAGTTTAGCTCCAATTGCAGATGGTATTCCAAATCCCATTGATGACCAGCCATTTGTCATAATAAACCTTCCCTGGCCATCCATATTCCATAATTGCCCTAATAGATGTAAATGTGCACCCACATCGCTTGTTAAAATACCATCTGCTGGCATTACTTCTCTTAGAGCATTTATTGCATCTGATACATTGAATGTATTTGTTTTAGGCTGTAAGGATTCATACATTTTTATTTTAGTTTCCTCAATCTTACTAAAATTCCATTGATATTTTGGCAAATTTAGTGAAATCAAATAAGAAAGAGAGTAATCTAGTCGTCCTACTATTTCACATGCAACCTTGTACTCTGATGTAATGTCAACAGGTTCTGTATCAAAATGAATTAGTGGAACATTAGGCATCCATGTTTCATAATTAAATTCAATAGAATCATATCCTATTCCAATTACTAAATCAGCATCTCTATATATAGATGCCACATAATCACTTTGAGCGTGAAATAGAACTCCTGCATAGCAAGGGTAACTTTCTGGTACAATTCCTTTTGCCATAGGTGTGACAACAACAGGAATATTGTTTTTATTCAAAAATTTTCTTATGGAATGATGTAGTCCATGCCTTATTGCTGTAAGTCCTATAGCTATAATAGGTTTTTTAGCTTTTTCCATTAATTCCTTGGCCTCTTCCAGCAAGTATTGTGGCGGAAAAATTATACAGTCTTTTTCAAAACTATCAATTACACTTTCATCCTCTATATTTTCTTCATAAATATCTGAGGTCAAGCCAATATGCACTGGACCAGGCACTTCCGAGGTAGCTATTTTGAAAGCATTAGTTATGGTGTCTTGAAAATTGTCCCTTGATAGTCTTGTTGTCCACTTCGTTATGGGTTTGTATAATTCTTGATGGTCAATATTCATTTGTATTTTTCTGCCTTTATCTTCCTCCTTAAATTCAGAAGTAAGGGCTATTAATGGAGATCTATCTAATAAAGCTCCTCCTATACCAGTTGATAAATTTGTAGCTCCAGGGCCATAAGTGGCATGACACACACCTGGTGTACCTGTCAATCGTCCAAATACATCTGCCATCATTCCTGCACTTTGTTCATTGGCTACTGTTATAAACTCAATACCTTGATTTTTCATTGCTTCCATATAAGGTATGGAAGGACCACCAGGAATTCCAAATACATACCTTACTCCTAAATTGTGTAATGATTTTATCAATCCCTCTGCCAACTTTGTCATGTTTTATCATCCCTTTCTGGAAATCTGTTTCAGATTATTTCATTAGAACTTCTTAAAATTATATTTATCATACTTAAAAGCAAAAATTATGCCTGAATTTAAAAGTTTTAAAATTTTCATACCAATTATAAATAATTGACATAAGGATTTTGATAATTACTGTATCTCAACTTATATTAAATATTTGATTAAATTTAATTCAATAAAATATATTAGTTTTTTAAAACTTATTTCCGATCTTAACACAAGCGTTTCATTTATTTGTTATCATTTTTGATAATTTTTATCAGAAATTTCTCAATTATCAGAAGGATTAAACTATAATCTGTGGAATATCTAATATAATAAAGTAACTATTATATGGTTTTATAAACCTTTTATCTAGGGAGGGAATCGGTTTGATAAATATCTCAAAATATGGTGCTTATATACAAAATGTTTTAGAAATCACTTCAGATCTATTTGATTTTTCTACTACAGTTGTAGATACAAACTATGTCAGAGTAGCTGGTACTCATAACTATAAAAAAACTATCGGAAAATCTGTTAAAAACCCTAATGTTTTCAGGTATGTAATGGAAAATGACAAATGTGTTATGATAGAAAATCCTAGAGAAAACGTAGCATGTTTGAAGTGTCTAAATCGGGATGGTTGTAATAAAACAGCTGCAATTTATTCCTCTTTGAGAATTGAGAATAAAGTTTGTGGTGGTCTAGCTATAATAGCTACGAATTTTGAACAAAAAAAAAGAATCCTTAATAATACACGATTTTTTCAATTTGTAGAGCAACTAGGGGACTTACTATCCGGCAAATTAGAGTCTGAGCAATCTGCTTTGAAGCTAGAAATTCTATTAAAAAAAAATATAGCAATTTTAAATGCAGTTCATGATGGAGTTATAGCCATAGATCAGAATGGAATAATTGAACAAATCAATCATTCAGCCACTTCTTTTTTTAATATTAATGGTAATCAATATATAGGAAGTAATCTTAATGTACTATTTCCACAATCAATAGCAGATATAGTTATTAAAGAAAATAAACCTTTTATTGACAAAGAAGTAGATGTAAAATTAAATAATAAAAAATCCACTGTGTATTTAACATCTCGCCCTTTAAATAAATCATCATTACCTGGTGGAACTGTTATATCATTTAAAAGTGCAAAAGAAGTAACTTCATTAGCACATAACCTTACTTTGTCTGGCACACGTCCTTTAACATTTAATGATATTATTGGAGAAGCTACCACTCTAAAATCAGTTAAAGAACTAGCTAAACAAGTTGCTACAGGAGATTCCACTATATTAATAAGGGGCGAAAGTGGTACTGGTAAAGAAATTTTTGCTAGAGCAATACATAATGAAAGTTTTCGTTCTAAAGGACCATTTATTTCAGTGAACTGTGCAGCTATACCTGAGCCCTTATTAGAGAGTGAACTTTTTGGCTACGAAGAAGGTGCATTTACTGGTGCAAGAAAAGGAGGAAAGCCTGGGAAATGTGAATTAGCTGCTGGAGGGACTCTATTTCTTGATGAAGTAGGAGATATACCTTTGTTTCTACAGTCTAAATTTTTAAGAATGCTACAAGAGCGAACTATCGAAAGAGTTGGAGGAACTAAGACCATTCCAATAGATGTGCGTATTATTGCAGCTACCCATAGAAATTTAGAATATATGATTGAAAATAAAGAGTTTCGACAAGACCTATACTATCGTATAAATGTTATACCTATAACATTACCACCTTTAAGAGAGCGAAAGGAAGACATATATAATATAAGCAAACACTTTATAAATAAATATGCTCACAGACTCAACAAAAATATACATGATATTTCTACTGAAACCATTAATCTTCTTAGAAAATATTATTGGCCAGGTAACATTAGAGAATTAGAAAATTCAATAGAGTATGCAGTAAATGTTGAATCCTCTGATGTTATTACCTCAAAAAGTCTTCCATCTAGAATTACAACCTATAAGTTTACAGAAGAATCCACCTCTCCTGCAAAAGATGTACATAGAGATATAAACGAAACTATTAGAAACTTAGAGCAAAACGCGCTGATAAATACTATTAATAAATTTGGATGGAGTACTAAAGGAAAACAAGAAGCAGCAAAACATTTAGGAATTAGTATCGCCACCTTATATCGCAAATTAAAAAAATAAAAACTCTAATTTATAACACCTTATTTCTTAAGATGAAAAATTTGCTTTATATAAATGCTGTAAGATAGTCACTATCCCTCTAATCCTCACATATTATTGTAGAAAGAAGGGGTGAAATTTATGAAGGGATATCTTAATAATATCATTGAAAATGCTTATTTAGGTGGCGAAGTTTTAGAGTCAAGTTCTAAATGTAGAGCTTGGACTTATAAGGTGATTTTTGGTGGCGCGGAAAAAATCGGATGTCAATGGAGGGTTAATCTTATATTAGCCAGTACTTGCATTTCCATGTCAAAAGATTGTTGCAATGGAGGAGCTTTTAGCTCAAATATGTATGTTATTGTAGAGCCTGGACAGAGTATCCGATTCGAACAGTATCTAGGAATAAATAAAAAAGAAGTTATAACCCTTAGTAATGGCGATTCAGAAATATGTGATCGATTTTTTCCAGTAAAATATATGAAATTTATTGAAATAGAAACTGATCATATAAAATATGAAATTTGTTTTGTTTAAGAGTATCTGTGAAATTTTACATTGTCTAAAAAATGATTTATAAATTTTTACCTTTCTAATCTAAATTAAAATCAGCCCCTGCATATAACAGAGGCTTACTTTAATTGTTTAGCTTAAATTCTTACTTATTCTGCAGGGATTTGTGCAGGACCCGTCTCGCCTTTAGCTGCCATTTCTTCTGTGGCATATTTTAACAATGCGTTAAAGCTGTTACTTGTGGTAGTAGCTCCACTTACTGCATCAACAGTTGAAGTTTGACTATCAACTGCCTTTGTAGTTAACTCATCAAATGCCTTTTCCGGATAAGTTCCAGATACTTTTTCCATAGTAGCTTTATAATCTTCATCTTCAGATTTTAAACTTCCATCTTCTTTAACTTCATCATATTTAACTTCTGAAATCTTACTATCACTTACTGTAAGCTCCATCTGAGGCTTATAACCATGATCGTCATAACTATCATATTCTACATTATAAACACCATCAACAAGCTCTCCCACTGCATTACCTTCTGGAGCCTTTGATTCATTCTGCTCTGGCTCTTTTACTTGACCTGAATCTTCATTATCTTTGCCACCACATCCTGCTAACATTCCTACCATCATTACTAGAGTTAATGCTAGTGCTAAGACTTTAAATTTTTTTGACATACCTTTCCCTCCAAATAAATTATTTGTTAAATATTTCTCTCAGAGTATTATACAGCTTGATTATTAAATAGTCAATCACTCTCCAATTCATTTTCCTTATCGTTACATTTATTTAATATTTTTCACAAATTAATTAGTACTATTATTCCCCAAAATTCATTTCTTTCATAAACTAATATAAGGTTATTTTTTTATATCCTATTAATTTGTTGGAAATAGAAGACCACATAAGGTATAAAATTTACTTTGTTTAGAAAACACTCTTGAATTTCACATTTTTTACAAAGGTATTTATAGCTTCTTTATCTCCGGAGTTGTATTTACGCATTAATTGTATTCTTTTATTAAAAATCATTTCTCCAAGTGTTATATAGGATATATAGGTGCATAAAGTAAAGTTCTCTATTGTTTTATCTCCAAAATAATAGATCATAGGTTCAATTTGACTGGCCTCTTCATCAAAATCTGTTGATACAAAGCTATGTGGATTGTTTATTACTTTAACCCTGTCACAATAAGGTATTCGCCTGTTAATTACATTATCTGATAATTCAATCCCTAGTTTTAAATAATATTCTTTCACTTCTTGATTGACAGAGTAGTCAATTTCCCAATCTTGATCATTTTCTTCTTTGCTTTGAAGTCCCCATCTTTTACAGGCTATAGGTGCAACCTTATGAATAACACATCTAGTTTTACCATCTAAAAAAGGACAGCCAACTGTAGGGTCAATTAAACCATAGAAAAATTCCAACAGGGCATTTTTTGTTATCCGTTGTTTTTTTTCTTCATCTATATTTTCATTACGCAAATAATCCATAATATACAAAAGTTCCGGATAAGTTGTAACTGGTGAATCTGTACAGCATACACCACAGCCAGCACATGTAGTTTCAGGAAATTTTTTATATATCTTATTTAATTGCTCTTTGTATCCTCTAACTAAAAATACTTTTAAATCCTTATTTATTGTCTTTTTATTCATTACAGTTTTCCTTTCGTCATTATGTTTACATCATTTATAATTATCCCACATTTTTTTGTATTTTCAATGACTATTCTTATATTTATTATATTTATTTAATTGATTTAACCGCTATTACTTTTATTTTATATTTATTCAATAAAATTTAGTACTACAATTCCCAAAATCATTTTGCTTTCATATACTGAGATAAGGTTAATTTTTTATATAATACTAAATATTTACGAGGTGAATATAGAATGACTAACTTTAATACATCATCGTCTATTTCTAAAGCTTACACTTTTTTAGATAATTTTAGACACACAAAAGGCTTAAATAGTACAAAGTCTTATTTTGATGATCTCGCTCACAAAAACACAGAAGATGCTATAAATTTAGTAAATGATACTGATCTACATTATAGTTCATTGCTTTTATTAAAAGATGATATTCATAAATACAATCTTTATGAAAATTTAAACCTTCGTAATCGTATTGCTTTAAATATTACTGATGAAATTCTTGAATCCTCAAAACCCGATTGTATTACCCCTTTTTCCTGTGATCATATTCAAAATGCCAATTATGTATTGAAATGGATGCTAAAAACAGATTCTAATGATAGTATTCCCATTGATAATTACGACAGGGTATTAGATAGTTGTGCAGCACTTTTAACTAAGGTTTATAATGATTCTTCAGCACTACCTCTTATTGTAGATATAATATTTGATCGACATAGAAAAAATCATTTCATAAATAATCTAGTATGGGCTTTTTTTGAAGAGGGTAATCCTAAAAGCTTAATCTATATAGCAAATTATTTATTATCCTCCCACCCAAAAGATGTAGAGTTAGCACATAAGCTACTTAAATTTATACCTGGTATAAACTTGGGTATTCCAGACAATCAATATGTATATTTTGGAAATTGGCTAAAAGAAAATAGCATGTTTTTATATTATACAGGCGAAGGATTTCAACAATCCCATAAACCCACCCCATATAAAGTAGTTCTAGAGGGTAAATATCTATATAAGTTTGTTTCTATAGATACGGGTACTATTATGGAAGTACTAACTAAAAAAGAAGAACAGTTGCTATCAGAATTTAAAAAACTTGACTATAGTCTTAAGGTTTTACTTTCTACATTTTCATACAATTTATATAGAAAAGATATATATTATTGGCATTCTTGGATCAACTATCCTATTTCTAAGCAAATAAGTATGGCTAGATTAGAAATACAAGGAGGAAGAATATGATCAGGATAGCCGGTAATATAATAAATGAAAATATGCTTGTAAATGAATACGATGCAGGTAGTATGCAATTGAAGGTAGTGGATATCTTAATTTCCAGCAACACTATTTATGAATATAGCTCTATGAATCAATTAAATTTCGAGCTTGATTTGCGGTCTGAAATAGTAAATGCAGCTAGAGAACTTTACAATAGTAATTTTGGTTTTACCACATTTCGTGGATCTATGTGCAACTCTAAATACTGGACTCGGACAGATGAAGGTGGATTCTTACTGAAAGAAACTGCATCTCCATATGAAGCTATTGCTGATATTTTTAGTAATAGTTCTAAATATGGCACTGAATGTTCTACTGCTATAGTGATTATTTTTTATAAAGGTCTTCATGACATACTACCTGAACGCTTTTTTAATGATTTATTTTCTGATATATACTTAATGAATTGGAGTAATCTTGATGAAGATCTTGACCTTGCTGACTATAGGGACCTTGCTGAATATCTACCAGGAGATTGTAGATATTTTAAAAACCCTGATGTAAATCCCTTAACCCCACAATGGCAGGGTGAAAATACAATTGAATTAGGTGATGGAATGTATTATGGGCATGGTATAGGAATAGTCACTGCAGAAAAAATAGTAAAAGCTCTAAACAATAATAGAAAAAGTGGAGCTGTAGAATCTGCATATTTACTAGATTCTGCACTACGTCCTAACTTTAAATATCTTAGTAACCAATATCAAAATTATATCCTTATGAATAGATAGCAAAGAAAAAATGCTGTTTGTCTAATACAATAACAGCATTTTTATCTGTTTTAGTAAATCCTTTTTTCCATAACTTTTCTTGCAATATTAACTGCTTCATTTGCATCTTTACCGTAAAAATTAGCTCCTATTTTTTCTGCATAATCTTTAGTCAATACTGCACCACCTACCATTATAGAGCATTGAAGATTGTTCTCTCTTAAAGCCATAATAGTCTCTTCCATGCTCTCAACTGTAGTAGTCATTAGAGAACTAAGCCCTATTAGTTGAATATTTTCTTCCTTAACTGTAGCCACAACGTTTTCTATGGATACGTCCTTGCCCAAATCAATGATTTCAAATCCATAATTTTCAAGAAGAATCTTCACAATATTTTTCCCAATATCATGAATATCACCTTTAACAGTAGCAAGGAGTATTTTTCCTTTTGAAATTTTTTCATTTCCCTCTACTATTAACTGTTCTTTTATGACCTTAAAGGCATTTTTTACAGTTTCAGCACTTCTAATTAACTGAGGTAAAAATATTTCCCCTTTTTCATATTTAATTCCTACTATATCTAGGGCTGGAATTAAATATGTATCAACAATTTCCATTGATGGTGTAGTTTTTAAAAGCTCTCTTGTTTTATCAGCGGCAACTTCTTTCATACCTAAAATGATAATATCCTTTAGGTCTTTCTCTACTTTATTTTTGGAAACATCTTCTTTAGGTGTAGTATTTCCATATGAATTTATATAGTCCTTACATTCCTTATCTTGGTTCGCTAACACTCTAAAAGCCTTTATAGTATCAATATTTGACTCTAAAGTAGAGTCTGTAATAGGTGCATCTAATCCATAGGCTAAAGCCATTGCTAAATATGTTGAATTTAATTTTTTTCTTTCTGGAAGACCAAAAGACACATTACTTGCCCCTAGAACTGTTTTTACATTATATTTGTTTTTAATCATAGGAATAGCCTTTAAGGTTTCTAATACTGCTGGCTGTTCCGCAGATGCTGTTAGCACTAAGCAATCAATTAATATATTTTCTTCAGGTATTCCATAGCTCTTTGCTGTTTCAATAATATTCTTTGCAATTTCAAATCTCTTCTCAGCTGTTTTGGGCAATCCTTCTTCATCTAAAGTTAATCCTATTACACAAGTACCATATTTTTTTACAATAGGAAATATTTTTTCCATGCTTGAAACTTTACCGTTTACTGAATTAATAATAGGTTTTCCATTATACCGCCTGCAAGCAGCCTCTATTACATCTGGCTTTGTGCTATCAATTTGAAGTGGCAAATCTATTATTCCTTGAAGTTCCTTAACTACATTAACCATCATTTCCTTTTCATCTATTTCAGGGAGTCCTACATTGACATCTAATATATCTGAACCTGTTTCTTTTTGTGCTATAGCTTCAGATAATATGTAGTCAAGATTCTTTGTTCTAAGAGCTTCTTTTAACTTTTTCTTTCCTGTAGGATTTATTCTTTCTCCAATAATTTTAACTGTATCTCCCAATATTACTGTTCTTGTGGATGAACAAACCGCTGTAATTTTTTTATTGTTTAACTTTACTGTCTCTATTCCTTGTAATTTATCTTTTATATTTTTAATATATTCTGGAGTTGTTCCACAACAACCTCCAAAAATCTTAGCTCCTTTTTTAGCCATGTCTTTTATTTGACTAGCAAATTCTTCTGAGGTTAAGTCATAGATTGTCTTACCATCTACAACCTTAGGAAGACCAGCATTAGGTTGTACAATAACAGGGACAGATGTCCATCTTAGTACTTCATCTAAAATTGGTTGTAACTCTTTAGGTCCAAGAGAACAATTTAATCCTAATGCGTCTACTCCTAAACCCTCTAAAACTTGAACCATTGTAATTGTATCAGTACCTGTTAGAGTTCTTTTATCAGGATTAAAAGTCATTGTGCAAATCACAGGAAGATTGCTATTTTCCTTTGCCGCTAAAACAGCTGCTTTAGCCTCATATATATCTGACAAGGTTTCTATTAATATAATATCAGCCCCAGCATTAGCTCCTGCTATCACCTGCTGTTTAAAGATATCATAGGCATCATCAAAGGAAAGATTGCCTATAGGCTCCATCATTTGTCCAGTTGGTCCTATATCTAAAGCAACTAATTTATCCTCTGCTACTTTTTTTGCAATATTAACTCCTGCTGTGATAATCTCTTCAACAGTATAGTCTGAGTTTTTAAGCTTTAGCCTATTAGCCCCAAAAGTATTAGTAGTGATTATATCAGCTCCTGCATTGATATATTCTTTATGAATATGGGATATAATCTTACTGTGAAGAAGATTATAACTTTCAGGAAGCTCTCCAAGCTTTAACCCTTCTTGTTGCAACATGGTGCCCATTGCTCCATCTAAAAATAAAAATCTATTATTAACTAAAGATTTAAATTCCACAAACCTCACCCTCTCTAACATACATACAATTTTCATAATTATTACAAGTATTACATTTTAATGGCTTTGATGAACACTCTTGCTTACTTAATCCTATTACTGCTGTAACAGATTTTCTTGGAATTAGTATTAGACTATCTGTTACTGTAAGTCCAATTTTCACTTGTGTATTTAAAGTATTTAAAAGCTTTGGTTGCATTTCAATATTAAAATCACCATATCCTGGACTATATCTACTAGTTATATAATAACCCTCATTTTTAGCAACTTCTTTTACTTCTTCTTCAACCTCATCACAAAGAGCCTCTATTGCAGTTGTTGCACAGGCATCCAAAATTAGACATTTTGTCATATCAAATTTACTATAATACTTAATTTGTCTATCTATTTTTGAGCCTAATGTGGCTGCCATAAGCACACATTTTTCAGAATTCACCAGATGATTGTATATATCATTACCTCTAAAAGTTAGAATTGTATTTTCCAACAAAATATTTTTATCTTTTTTTTGAATATCAAATACCTTATAAATATAATTAGGCATTGAATCTCTTTTCACTTCAGTTATACAATCATCTATTAAATTGTCCATAGCAGAATCTATTGCTTGCCCATGATATCTTAAATATCTCAAAACCTCTTTTTTATCAATTTTCAAACGGATCACTACTTTCTAGAATTTGACAAAGACTCTCTAATAACTGGTAGATTATTTAAAATTTTTCTTGTTGTATTAGGTCTATTCATTGTATAAACATGTATACCGTCAATTCCCCAAGTAATTAAATCTATTATTTGCTCTATTGCATAGGCTATACCTGCTTCTTTTAAAGCTGCTGGATTATGCTCATATTTCTCTAAAATCCTAGTAAACTTCTTTGGTAGTGAACAGTTTGTTAAAGAAATTATCTTTTCTATTTGCTTTTTATTTAAAACAGGTAAAATACCAGCAACAATAGGTGTATTTATATTTAATTTATCCATTTTTTCTTTATAATCATAAAAATTTTCATTGTCGAAAAAAAGTTGAGTTATTAAGAAATCTACACCTGCATCTGTTTTTTCTTTTAAAAACCTTAAATCCTTTTCCACGCTTTCACACTCTGGATGTTTTTCAGGATAGCACGCAGCACCAATGGAAAAATCATAATTAGATTTTATATGATGTATTAAATCACTAGCGTATTTAAAATGTTGTTTGTCTTCAAAGTTAAAGTTTGTATCCTGAGGATAATCCCCTCTAAGGGCTAATATATTTTTAACATTATTATTTTTTAACTTTTCTAAAGTTTCATCAATCTCTTCTCTAGTAGATGTTAAACATGTTAGATGAGCAAGGGCACACAAATCATACTTCTTTTGTATATATGAAGCTATATCAACAGTAGTGTCTTTTGTACTTCCCCCAGCTCCATAAGTAACACTAATATAATCTGGATCTAAATCATTTAATTCATCTATTGTACTATAAATAGTCTCAATAGAATCATTCCTTTTAGGCGGGAAAATTTCAAAGGAAATAAGGGTGTCTTTTAATTTAAACCTATCTTTTATACTCATTTAAACTCCTCCTGTAATGTATTATTCTAATAATTTAAAATCAAATTAAAAAACCTCTTTCTGAAAGAAAGAGGCTATATTATAGCTATCTCTCTCTCATCTCTTGATACATAAAAGTATCATAGGAATTGGCACCGCTGCTTTAATAGCCGGTTGCCGGGTTTCATAGGGCCTTTCCCTCCACCTCTCTTGATAAGAGTCATATCAAAATCTATTTAATTTTAAATAATTAATATAATTATAATCAGCTATTTGGAAAATGTCAATATATTTAAATTAATTATACATTATGAAAAAAGTAATGTGTCACTAAGTGCATTATTTAGTTGAACCTTTTCAAAACAGCTAAGCAATTTTTCAATAGTAAGATTTTTCTTTTCCTCACCCTTTATATCTAAAACTACTTCTCCTTGATGAAGCATTATTAGTCGATTTCCTTGATTTATTGCTTGATGTAGATTGTGTGTAACCATTAACGTGGTAATTTTCTTTTGAGCAATAATTTTTTCTGTTAAAGCCACTATTCTTTCAGATGTTTTTGGATCTAATGCTGCTGTATGTTCATCAAGCAAAAGTAATTGGGGATTAGATATGGTAGCCATAACCAATGCTAATGCCTGTCTTTGTCCTCCTGATAACATCCCTACTTTGGTATTAACCATATTTTCTAAGCCTAGAGATAGCTGACTTAGTATTTCTTTGAATTTAGGTATATCTTTTTTAGTTACCCCCATTGACAAATCAAATTTTTTTCCTTTATTTATTGCCATAGAAAGGTTTTCTAGTATTGTCATATCAGGGGAAGTTCCAAGGGATGGGTCTTGAAATACTCTACCGATCATTTTAGACCTCTTATATTCTGAGGACTTTAATAATTCCTTGTTTTTTAGAAGAATAGCCCCTTCATCTGCTTCAATTGAACCTGAAATCAAGTTAAGCAGAGTTGATTTTCCAGCACCATTACTACCTATAATAGTTATACAGTCTCCCTCTTCTACATCCAATGAAAATCTTTCAAATATAACTTTTTCATTAAGAGTATTCTTATGAAAAGCTTTAAATAGATTTCGTATTTGAAGCACTGGGAACACCTCCTATCCACCGAAAAAACTTCCAAGACAGTTTTATATTTTTATGTTGTGCTGCCAATGCTCCAACCACAATAAGCGCTGTTATAAGTTTTAAATCAGTTGCAGGAAATCCAAGCTTCAAAGCAAAAGCGGTACTGGCTTTATATAAAATCGAACCAAAAATCGCCATTGTTGTAGCATTCACAAAGGATAGGTTTTTCAAAACTGTTTCGCCAAAAATAATAGCTGCCAATCCCATAACTATCATACCACTACCCATACCTACATCGGAAAATCTTTGATTTTGAGCCATCATAGATCCAGATAAAGCTACTAGCCCATTAGCTAACATAAGTGCTAGTATTTTCATAGAACCTGTATCTACACCAAATGAAGTAACTAGCTGAGGATTATCTCCCGTAGCTCTTACAAGAAAACCTAGTTTAGTTTTGAAAAATATGTCTAAACCAAATTTCATAAGTAATGCTATGATAATGATTGTAAATATTGGAAGTAAACTATTGCTATATATTGTGGTTTCTTTAAACAATGGAATATTAGCCTTGCTATCCATGACCCTTAAATTTATAGAATACAAACCAATCATCACTAAAATTCCTGATAATAGATTTGTAATTTTTAGCTTTGTATGAAGAATACCTGTAATACCTCCTGCAAGCATTCCAGCTATAAAAGATAATATAGTTGATAACCAAGGATTCATACCATTTACCAGAAGTGTAGCAGTAACGGCAGCTCCCAATGGGAAACTGCCATCTACTGTTAGATCTGGAAAATCTAATATTTTATAGGTGATATAAACACCTAAGGTTAATACTCCAAATATGAACCCTTGTTCTAAAATAGTTAGCCAAAAGTCCATCTAACTATTCACCACCTTTAATAAGTTCAGCCGAGTCTCTTAGCTTTTCTGAAATATCAATTTGTAGTTTTTTTGCAGCGTCTTCATTAATAACTAACTGGGTATCCTTTAGTGTTTCTATTGACATATTTTCAGGTGCTTCTCCATTGATTACTTCTATAGCTGCAAGACCTGTTTGAAATCCAAGTTTATAGTAATCTATACCTCGTGTAGCTAAGGCACCAGCCTCTACATGAGCTTTTTCTGAACCAATTATTGGTATATTCTTTTCTGTACTTTCATTTACAAGCAAAGGCATTGCAGATGCTACCATGTTATCAGTTGGAATATATAAGACATCTACCTTGCTTAATAATTCTTGAGCTGCCTGAGGGATTTCATTTACAGTTGTTATCCCTACTTTAGCAATTTCAAGATTAAAATCTGGTGCATTTTCCTCAATTATTCTTAACTGTATTTCAGAATTTGGTTCACTGGTATTATATAATACTCCCACATTTTTTGCTGATGGAATTAGCTCCTTTAACAATTCGAGCTGCACTTTAATTGGTGTCATATCACTTGTTCCAGTAACATTAGTTCCTGTTTTTTCCCAAGAATTCACCATTCCTGACTCTAATGGATCAGTAACTGCTGTAATAATAATTGGAATATCTTTTGTGGCATTATAAGCTGCTTGGGCAGAAGGCGTAGCAATAGCTAAAATCATATCCTTCTTAGAGCCTACAAAGCTTGATGCGATTGTTTGTGCATTAGCCATTTCACCCTGAGCACTTTGGAATTCAATATCAATATTTTCTCCATCTTTATACCCTGCTTCTGCTAAAGCAGCTATAAATCCTTCACGAGAAGCATCTAATGCAGGATGCTCTACAATCTGTGAAATCCCAATCTTTATAATCTCTTTTTTAGCGGGAGACTCTGTGTCATTTTCTGAACTTTCAACAACAGGTGATGAAGTGCATCCCGCCATCAAAGCCAATACTAACATTAATATTAAGACCGCTTTTAAATTCTTTCTTTTACCTACCATACTACCATCCTCCAATTTTTTTCTAATTTATTATTTTATTTATTACATTGCCTTTTAAAGACAATAAAAAAAACTCCCTTTAGGAGAGATTTTTCCAACATGAAATAGACCTTTCAAAAAAGGCATTTCAACCATTATCTCCTACCAAACTACCATTCTACATTTTTAAACCATTCTTCCATATTCCCTACCTACATAAAGCCTACCAAATTAAATGTATTATATCGAAGTTATTTCGTTATGTCAATAGTATTGCATTATTTTGAAATGTACCTATGAGTAAAATATATGTTTTATAATAGGATTTATGATATGTCAGGCAAAGATCTATGGCCTAATCCAATAACTACCTCATTCAGATGAAGTAATCCTATACTCATAAAAATACATACACTTAGATGCTCTCCATATCTGGCAATACCTACTTTCCCCCCTACATTCAATCCATTAGCCTTAGTAGCCACCTGCATAATTGCTTCTCTAGCAGCACCTGCTACTGCACCATCATGTACATGACATTCTTTGGTTACACCACTTCTCCTAGAGGCAATAATCGCCCGTTCTATAATTTTAGGTATAGAATCAATAAGATTACCCCCCACATCTACTGCAGCAGTTTTAATCTTTTTATTTTTAAATTCAAGAATCATCTTCTCCTCGGCACTTCTTGAAGAAGTAAGAGCAATCTCCACTGAAGCCCTAGCCACATCTGTACTTTCCCATTTCATATATCTATCTCCTCCTGATTAGTGATATACCATTATTTTTAAATCTTATTATATACTTTATACTCCTTCACTAAATTATTCTCCAATCACACCTAATTTTCCTTTTATGAATTAATTTATATTACAAGATGGCAGAATGTTTCGTTTGCATAATGTAGTATATATGGCATACTAGAGGGACAACCAGTTACAAGTAAAAACTATAAAATCAAAAACCTTAAAAAAAGATCCTTTGGTCCACTCAAGATGACATTTGGGAAGTTTTTCGCCTGTCATCCTGAGTGTATACGAAGGATCTTTCTTTGTTAAGCAATAATTATATTGTCTCTGTTTCTTCAGTCTCTTTTCCAGCAGTCATACGTGGTTTAGAATAAACTTGATAAAAGATTGCCAATATTACAGTAGCCACACCAGTGTAAACTATAGAGATAGGATCACTGGAGAATACCATATAAATTGTTGTCAAACATCCTATAAACGCTACAGGGAATATTATATTTCTAAATTTCTCGGGTAGCTTCCACTCTAATCTGCTCCATTCTTTTGGGAAAGTACTTTTGTATTTTGAAGCCGTAACAAGGGTTATAAGCCAAGTCATTACACCTAAGCCAACTCCTGTCATACTTATAGTTACATATATACTAGATAATGCACCAAGATTAGCCATAAAAACAAGAGCTACAGCAATACCATAAGAAATAAGTGTTGCATATAAAGGTACCCCAGATTTAGTCAATTTTGTAAATGCCTTTGGTAAAGCTCCTTCTAATGCCATACCATATAATAATCTGGAAGATCCATATAACTCTCCTATAAGACAAGTAAAGGCTGCAATCCAAGCTGCGCAGTTCATTATTAGACCTGCATAGTTACCAAAAACCTTAGCCGCTGAATATGTGAAAGGCGATTCTAACTGAGCAAATTCCGAAAAATTTACTAAGCCTAGCATTACTAACATTGAACTAGTATAAAGGGTTAAAAATGTTACAAATGCCCAAAACATAGCTTTTGGCAATATTTTTATATTCTTTACCTCACCACCAGCAGTTAAAAGAACCATAGGCCCCATATACGCATATAATCCTAATCCTGTGGCGGCCATAAAGCCTGTGAATCCATAGGGTAGCATAGGACTATAGTTAGCAGGATCTATTCTGCCACTAACTAAACCAGAAACTGCAAAGATAAGCATAATTGATGTTAATACTGCTACTAAACCAAATTGTGCTTTACCAGCTATTTCTGCACCTGTCAAACCTATTGCTAATACACAAGTTAGTAATATTAACGTCCAAATAGTTGCCGATAAAGCTGCATTATCTGTCCATTGAAAAAAGTAATTACTTACAATTCCATTGGCAATAGATACGGAGCCTAAAAAACTAATATTCATAAGAGTATAAGATAAACCTGCCACTGTTCCATATCCAGGACCTAGCACCCTTCTACTCCACAGATGTATAGAACCTGCAGATGGCATGCCTACCGATAATTCACACATAGCCATCATAATCATCATCATTACAACCCCTGCGAACAAATATGCAAAAGCGGAGGAAGGACCAGCTGTAGTAGCCCCTTGTCCTACTAGGTAAAATATACCATCACCTACAACAGCCCCTACACCTATTGCCCAAACATGCCAAAAACTTAGCTTTTTAATAAGACCTGACTCACTCATAATAAATAACCCCCTTATAATTTCGATTTTCATCAACCGCACTTGCTTTAACTACTTAACATCTTTTTGCTCATCACCCTTTAAAAACTATAATCAAAAGCTTACTATACTAATACCTTCCTCTAATAACGACTTTTTAACCTTTTGAAGAACTTCTATAATATTAGGAAGATCTCCATGAAATCCCAGTACATCAGCTTGAACATCAAGATATTTGCCATCTTCTGTTATAAGCTTTTGATCTTTAATAATTGAAATACATTGTTTGACTATTTCCTCTGGATTTCCAGCTTTCTTTTCTCCTCTTTCAATTATCATATTTCCTGAACCATCGTATTTCAAATCGGGATACGCCACTGTTGCTACCTTTAATCCCGCTTCTTGTGCTGTCTTATACAAAAGACTTTTATTCTCTAATACAATAATTAGTTCAGGGTTATAATCTTTTATTGCTTTTATAAAAGCTTGACCATACTTCTCTTCATCTGAAACCATGGGATCAAGTAAGCCATGAGGACATACATGGGTCATCTTTTTCTTTGCTACTTTTACAAACCCATCTAATGCTCCCAATTGATATACAAGATCGTCATATAATTCTTCAGGGCTAATATCTATTCTTCGCCTACCAAATCCTCTTAAATCTTCTAGTCCTGGATGTGCGCCTATTGAAACATTATTCTCTTTTGCCAACATAACTGTTTCTTTCATTACAGTAGGGTCTCCTGCGTGAAAACCACATGCTAAATTAGCAGAGGTTACATATTTCATCAATTCTTCATCTTTTCCCATTTTATACTTTCCATAACTTTCTCCCATATCTGCATTGATGATAACAGAATGCCTTTTCATCAAATCACTCCTCAATCAATGATAGCTGTATAATTTTACATAATTCAAAGCTTATCTTATTATAGATTTTTCAGTAAGCAATTCATTTTGTTCTTTTCTAGCCTTTAAAGCTTCTTCAGGTGTACAGTATATGAATTTTATACTATCAGTACCTGGAACAATTTGTCCCATTATCCATTGATCTGCATAAATAACAGAAAGCATACAAGCAAATCCACCTGAAGTAGGACATTCTCTTGGAAATAATATGGGTGTTTCCCCACTCATATTTATACATCCAGGCCCAGGATACCCTTGATCCATAACATTAGAAGGATGTCCTCCACCCGTCATTCTTTCCTTTGCAAATATAGGCTTAGGACCTGTAAATCTAATTCCAGATCTGTCTGCAAACACTTGAGATTTCAATTCCTCAGAAAAATATAGTTCTAATCCTTCTTCTGTAAAATAATCAGGTGCTGCATTAGGTCCTGGTATTGCTCTCATTTCCCACTTTTTACTATACTGAGGAATATTCTCTTGCTTAAATTTTCTTCCTACAATACCATTTAGGTCTTTTGTGGGTTTTATCAGTTTGACATTATCACCCTTTTTTAGAGCTCGACCTTCATATCCGCCAAAACCTCCATATATAGCAGTTGATTTACTACCTAAAAACAACGGAACATCTATTCCTCCTGCAAAGCTCCAATATTGTCTAAACCCCAAGGAACCTTTCCCACAATTCCCAGATTTAACTACATCACCTTTTTTGACTTGTATAGCTTCCCACATTGGTATTTTTTCCCCATTTAAAGTAGGGCCAAAATCTCCTCCTGTTATGGCTATAACTGTATCTTCCTCAAATTCTGCTGTAAATAATCCACCGGTGATTTCGATAACTGCCTCATTAATATCATTTTCGACAATTAGATTAGCTGCTCTCCCAGAAAAATGATCCATTGTTCCTGAATGGGCAATCCCTAAGTCTAAGTATCCAGTTCTACCCTTTGGTTCTTCTATTAAAGTTTGAATTCCACCACTCAATATTTTTAACATGATCACGCCTCCCTTCATTAAGGTAATGGTGTATCTTTTCTACCTTGCTCTTGTTTTTTCTTAAGCTCCATAGCCTCTGATTCCAATTTATTGTACATTTCTAACCATTCTTTAAGAGAAAAACTTTTAGGTTTAATATCATACTCCCATTCACCTTTTTCATGAACCTTTGTATAAATACCATTTACCTCTTCTTCTGTAGCCTCATAAAACTGTATTATATCAGTAGGTTGTATTAGTGCCGGACTATTGGCATATGCATTATGCTTTTGATTTGCTTGAAATATGGGAACAGTTCGTCCTATCAACTGATAACCTCCACTAGATTCTACCCCAAAAATAGTTGCACAAAAGTCTGCTAAATCAACAGTACCTTCAGGTGTCCATGTTCTAGCTGGATTATACTTGGGGGCTGTAATAGCACATGTAGGGTTTAAAGGATAAAAGTAAGGTAGTCCTGGGAAAAACCCCACCATTGCCACAAGCCAGTCTGTTTTAATGAATTTTTCCTTAACTTCTTCTACTGTGATCCCATTGTAATCAGCAATATACTGAAGATTACTACCATCTTTACAGTTTATAGCCTCTGGTTTTATTTCCTTAACATATTTAGTAATTGATCGGCTAACTTCACTATCTTCAAAAGTAAGTGGTAGTCGTACAACACGAGTGTCAATAGTAAAGTCTTCTATGTTATTTACTTGGCTTTCTATTTTGCTCAACTCATCCACTAAATCATAATGGCTTATTTCTAAGGGATCAAATAAACATAAGAGACTTTCTGCTCCTGGAACTGTTTCTTTAAGACCCTTGATTTTTGCGTTTTTAACTTTATCATTTACTATAATCACTCTAAAAGCGTCAAAAATAATGTCTTTTAAGCTTTTTTGAGTTGATAATTTTGCAGTTCCGTATTTCACCTGTAAAAATCCATCCCCTGCTATTCTAAAGGTGATCTCTTTTCTATGCTCATTTTCAGGCATTCTTTTAAGAACTGGATCATATTTGCTTGTCACTATTCATACCTCCCCTTTACAAAATTTTTCACTCTCTATTTTTCTTCTATTGTCATTATGGTTTGATTAGCTTCTATAATATCTCCTGTTTTTATATTGATTTCTGTTACAATACCACTTACTTCAGAATCAATTTCATTTTCCATTTTCATTGCTTCTAATACAAACAATGTATCATTTGCACTAACTTGATCCCCAACATTTACTTTTAAATCCAAAATAGTTCCTCCCAAAGGAGCTTCTACTACTGTTTTTTTAGACATATCCATCAACCTCCATTTTTTTATTGTATTTTATGTCTTTAAATATAGCTCGTAGTGATTTAGAATATCAATATTCCCAAAAGAACTACGATTAAATATATGTATTAGCAAAAACAATGCCAAGACTAAAAGGTCATGAACATTCTAGCAAAAACAAGGTTTTGAAAAAGTTTAACCAAAACTGCCCTGCTATAGCATTTAAAAAAACGTCACCATAAGGTAACGTTTAAAATCAATATAACTGTTAGAAATACTATTTATAGCCTTTCAAATAATTGTTACCTTTTCAAACCTAATTGTTACTAAAACGTAACAACTGTCCGAAAAAACAATCTTTCTCAAATGCAATTTATATTTGTTTCACATTCTTTATTATACGACGTTTACGTCGCATAATCCCTATATTTTAAATTAATGATTATTAATAAATTCGTTCAAACTATCATGCCATTTACTTGGGTCACATTCACCACCATGAGTTTCTTCATTAAATAGTAGGTCAACTAAATACCGAGGTGTTTTGCCACCATTGGTCATTGACTTAATACATGACACACAGTAAACAACTACATTTTCCATTGGCATTTCATCTGCTCTTTTCTTCATATGAAACTTAACTTGTTCATCAGGTATAAGACCATAAAAGCTGTCGCCACAGCATACTGCTTTGTCCCTAGTTTTCTTTGGTTCAATAACCTGGATATTCATTCTAGACAACAACACCCTAATAGCATTATGGACTCTTTCATTAGACCTAGTTGGACAAGCATCATGAATGGTCATAGTTGTTCCTTCGTAATCAGGAAAAGGGAAGGACTTACTGTTAGCCAATACCTCCCATAAAGATATGGTTGATATACCTTCATAGAGCTCACTATATCTCTTGTCACATCCTGCACAGATATTAATAATTTCAGTTCCTTGATCAAGGTCAGGCTCATGCCTACAACATGTTAAATGTTGATAGGTACATATATCATTATCTTTTAAATACTCAAGCATCTTATTTGCTAGATTTGATTTATAAATCATTAAGGCACATCCCGGTGCAAATACTCGACTCATAGTATAACCTCCATATAGTAAAATTTTTATTCAATATAAACAATACACTAACTTTCATAAATGGGTCATAACCTTTCCGTTATTCTTATAGCATAAATAAATCTATTAGTTGTGGCAAGCGTTTTTCGGATGCTACATCTAATACCTATTTAGCAATCAGACCCCCTTGATTAATTTCTTCATTTTTCTTACTTACTCTGACATTTTCCAACAATTTATTTGGTTTGAATTTCCACAAAACACTTTTCTTAGTTTTGTTCATTATTCTTTTATTAGGATTAAATATCTACTTTACGTAAGTATAAAAAATACCCTATAAGTTAGGGCAGGTGTGCAAATACTACATCCTTAATAAGAGCTTAGCTAACTCTATACAAATTTTATTATTCAAAAATCACTTATAGCATAACATCTACAAAATCCCTTACTTTTATAGACGTTTCTTCAACTTCACAATCAAGGGCAATAATCTTTACACCTTGTTTTTTTGCATTTTTTAATGCTTCGCCAAAGGCCTTGTGAGTTTTAATATTAGGAGTAAAGTAGGTTACACCTTTCATCTGGATAATAAATACTATATATGCTTCATAGCCCTCTTTTATACTCTTGCAAAGCTCGTTTATATGCTTAATCCCACGGGTAGTTGGTGCGTCAGGAAATAGTGCTACATTATTTTCTTCTAAAGTAACTCCCTTAACCTCAACAAAAATTTTCGATGTACTTTCTATATAAAAATCAAAACGAGAATTACCATATTTGGATTCTGGTTTTATTAAGGTTATTTCTTTAAAAAAATCATTATCCAATATCCATTCATGAAATATTTTATTAGGGACTTGGCTATCAATATTAATCAGCCGCTCTCCTTTATATACCCCAATCAAATCATATTTTGTTTTACGATTAGCATTGTCAATTTCCTGTACGAATATATTGGCATTGGGAATTAATAGCTCTTTGCATCTTCCTGTATTTTTAACATGACAAATTTCAGTTTCTCCATTAATTTCAATATTAGCAATAAATCTATTGGGTCTTGAAATAAATTTCGCCCGTTTAATATTTTTATATTTCATAATTATCTCCATACCTTTCCTCAAAATCCAACAGTATAATTCTAACTATAAATTGTCACATTCCATATAGGATTGCTAAGTTAGGCTTGTGTTATATTCCCCACAGGCACAGGGTTGCATAAGCTCTATATGGTCTCCATTTTTCTGCCATTTGTAGGATCTCTTTTTGTGATGGTAACTTTCCATCTTTTGTAAGAGCTTTAATAACGCCTAAATCCCTCGAAGGAAAGCTATCTACCATACCTAGACCTCTCATAGCAACATAATTTACTGTCCAATCACCGATTCCTTTTAGTTTAGAAAAATCCCTATAAAATGTATCAAAAGGCTGATTGGCGCTAAGGCTAAGGGATTTATTCACAATGCTATTTACAACTATATTTATGGTTGCTTGTCGTGTCTTGGTTATTCCTATACCATCAAGGTCAACAGATTGAAGTTCTGAAGTGTTTGGGAAAAAATACATTAACCCTTCTGGATAATTAGAGTCGGTTTTGATTGAAATTTTTTCTGCGATTCTTCCAGCTAAGGTTGTAGCCGCTTTTACTGTTATCTGTTGACCAAGTATAGCTCTTACAGTAAACTCAAAGGCATCAAAAGCCATCGGTAATCTTGGAACTTGTCCATGGTCCATACCCTTTACTAGTATTTCATCATTTACAAACTTTTCATTAACTACTGTTAAATCCGTATTCAGATCAAACATCTTACGAACTTTATTATAGATTGTCATATAGCATCTTATATCATCACAGTATATATTCAACTCTAAAGTTGACTTTTGCTGATTATCAGTAACATTGAAGTAACCCTTTGCATTGTCTAATCTGAATGTTCTGCTATAACTGTTTTCTGTAACAATTTCTATCCCCTTTATTGCTCTGTCTTTCATAAAAGATAACATCTGATTAAAATTAAATAGCTCTTTGTATTTAAGCAAAAGCACCATCTTTCCATGCTTACTTTCTTCATCATCAGTCCCTTTTTTTACCATTGTTGGTGTTACACCAAATATTTCTTTAAATATATGGTTAAACTGTCTTGTTGAACCAAAGCCCGATGCAGATGCAATTTCAGTCACTGACAAATCAGATGTAAGTAGTAATTTTTTCGCAAAAATTGATTTATGATACTTGGCTATTTTAACTGGAGGAATTCCTAAATTTTCTACAAATAATTTTCTCAAATGTCTATCGGATATAAAAAATTCATTAGCTAAATCATGAATAGAGTTATAATTTAAATAGCCATCATATATCATATCAAGCGCTGAATTTACAATAGTAGTACCTTCAATATTTCCATTATAATATTCTACATTTATATCAGGTCTGCATCTTAAACAGGGTCTAAAACCTTGATCAAGTGCAGCAAACATTGTATCAAAATATACTACATTTTCTTCCTTTGCAATAGGAGATGGACATGAGGGTCTGCAAAAAATACTTGTGGTTTTTACACCAAAGAAGAACTTTCCATCAAAGCTTTTATCTTTTGTTATCCTGGCTGTATGATATACACTATTATCCATAGCAACCTCCCTACAAATAAATTATCCTTAAATATATCCTGAATTTAAATTAATAATTATTAATAAATTCGTTCAAATTATCACGGCATTTCTATAAATTAATTTTTTTTATTTTCTCGTATAAACTTTTTCTTGCCAAACCTAGTTCTGAAGCTGTTTTTGTTATATTATTATTATTTCTTTTAAGGGCAGCACTTATAAATTGTTCCTCAAACTGTTCCTTTGCCTCTTTCCAGGAACCACCCTTAGTAAAATCTTCCTTTAGATTTTCTTTCATATTTTCAGGAAGATTTTTAGTACTTACTATATTCTCCTGGGCAAGAACCACTAATCTTTCTAGCACATTTTTAAGCTCTCTTACATTACCTGGCCAATCATAATTTAAAAATATGTTCATAATATCTTTCGATAAGGGGTTGATATCTTTTCTCATTTCTTTACAATACTGTTGCAGAAAAAACTCACATAACAGTGGTATATCTTCTTTTCTTTCTTTTAATTGAGGAATATATATAGGTACTACATTTATTCTGTAAAATAAATCCTCCCTAAATTTGCCATGCTTAATTTCATTCTCAAGATTTCTATTTGTTACAGCAATTAATCTAAAGTCCACTTTTATTGTTTTAGTTCCACCAACTCTTTCTAACTCTTTTTCCTGCAGTACACGTAACAACTTTGCTTGTATATTAAGGGGTAGCTCTCCTATTTCATCAAGCATTATTGTCCCACCATCTGCCATTTCAAAGCGACCTTTTTTAGTTTCATTAGCACCTGTAAATGAACCTTTTTCATGGCCAAATAATTCACTTTCAAGAACACTTTCCGCTAATGCAGCACAGTTTACTTTAATAAAAGATTTTTCTGATCTATTACTCTTATTGTGTATTTCACTTGCCACTATCTCTTTACCTGTTCCACTATCTCCTGTTATTAAAACAGTTGTATCGCTAGATGCAACAATGTAGATTTTTTCCTTAATATCTTTAATAATCTTACTTTCTCCTAAAAGTGGTGAATTAGTCCTTGTTTCAACTAGTTGTTCTTTCAATAAAATATTTTCCTCTTGAATATTAAAAACTTCTTGAGCTCGATTAATTTTCAATAAAAGGTCTTCGATATTTACTGGTTTTTCCAAATATGTGAATGCACCTAAATTCATGGCCTCAACAGCTCCAGTAATACTACCCTCTGCTGTAAGCATTATTACTTGCAATCTTATATTTTGTTTTTTTATTATTTTTAATAATTCTATACCACCCATTATGGGCATAATTATATCTGTAATCATAACAGAAATTTTTTTGTTATTTAAAATCTCCAATGCCTCTTTTCCATTGGTCGCACAAACTACATCATAATTGTTAAGCTCCAATATTTTTCTATAAACCTCTAAAAAATTCTCATCATCATCTACTAAAAGAATATTCTCATTTGATCTCACAACCCGTTACTCCCCTTTCTCTAAAATTTCCGAAGGCAGTATTACTGTAATTGTAGTGCCCAAGCCAGGAGAGCTTTTTACATCGATCTCGCCTTCTAGCTTTAAAATAGATCTTTTTGTAATCCATAATCCTAAGCCTGTTCCAGAATGACTTTCTTTTGTTGAAAAGAAAGGATTGAATATTTCTCTTTGTATATTCTCAGGTATACCACACCCAGTATCACTTACAGTAATTTTTATTTTTTCTTTATTATTTACAGATATATATGAGCCTTCTACGCTGAGAGTTCCTCCTTGAGTAAGTGCATCAATAGCATTAGTTATAAGGTTTAAGAAAATATGTTTTAAAGAATCTGGATTGCTATATAGGACAATGGGATTAGGGTCAAATTTTATATCTGACTTTATTGTTTGTTTAATAATAGTCTTTCTATGAAATAGTATTATTTGTTCTATTATTTTACTCAAATTCACCATTTCATAATTATTCTTTGATGTACTGGAAAAATTCAATAAATTATATATTACTTTTTCAGCTCCTGTAACTGCATCTTCTATAATATCTATATTTCTAATAACATCACTATTTTCATTTTTAGTATAGGCACGTAGCACATATGCTGCTCCTTTAACTACTGCAAGGGGATTCTTTAACTCATGAGCAATTGCAGAAGAAATTTGTCCTATTCCTGCCATTTTTTCAGATTGACTAAGCTCTTTTTCAATAGTTAATCGCTCTGTTATATCTTGACTATAAATAACAATCTCTTCAATTTGTCCTTCATTATTTATAATTGGATAGTAACCATTTTGGAAGATCTTATCTTCTAAAGCAATTTGACCATGGACTATCTTTTTCTCATTAACAACCTTAGAAATCAAACATCCCGAACAGCAAGAATCTTTGCCTACTACAACCTGATAACAAGGAAGTCCAATAATATTTTTGCCATTTTTACTAAATTTTTCAAGACCTTTGTTATTCATAGTTACTATTTCATAACCTGGCGTAACTATCATTAATAATCCATCTATACTATTAAATATAGTTTCTATTTGCTTATTTCTTTTTTCCAAACTTTTTGTGTAATTCCTAATCCTAGTACTCATTGTACTAAACGCATCAGACAAAATTTTTATTTCTGTAAAATTAGAAATAATATTATTAGAAGTAAAATTACCTTTTGAAATTTGCTGAGCTTCTTTTGTCAATTCCAAAAGTGGTTTAGAATACTGCCGGAAAACAAAACCACTTAAATAAATCAATAAAATTAGGAGTAATAGTATATTTATAAAGCCATAGGTATATATACTATTATTACTAAGATAATCTTCCTCATTTATTTCAATACCCAATGACCATCCTAGACTTGGTATTTGAGAAAATGCAATAATATGGTCTTGATTATCCACACTGTCATAATAATTTTTTACTCCCATTTCTCCTTTAATCATAGAATCTATAATATTTCCAAAATCCCCTGATAGATTACCCCTTAATAAATTAAATTCAAATATATCTCCCAGTTTTCCTTCAGAAGGGATATAGTCAGGATGGTATATTATTTCTCCTGAATCACTCAACAAAAACACAAATCCTGATTTACCTAATCTAAAATCTTCTAACATATCATTTTTTAGGGTTTCTAAACGAACATCTAAAGAAATCACCCCTTTAAACTGCTCCTGGTCATATACAGGATATGAACATGTTACCATCCACCCTGTGCCCATATAATCTAAATAAGGTTTAGTCCAAATAATATCTCTAGTTGGATTTGCTTTTGGAGTTGCAAATCTATAAAAAGGGGCTTGGCGTTGATCTTGATCAGAGGCAAGCATTTCATTTGTGGAGTAATTATTAGAATAGGGTAATATCCTCATCAACCCTTCTTCAGTTGTAAAATATGCCCATTGAATATATGGATTTCTGCCTCTCACATCTGCAAATACCTTATCCAGCTTTTCTGAAGTAACTATCTGATTTATTATATCTTGTGATAAGCTAATATTTCGAGCTAAATAAATATTAGATAAGTTCTTTAAAAACTCTTCATCTACATTATCCCTAATATTACGCACCAGAATTCCTCTATTATCTCGTCCATAATATTGTGGAAGCTCATAATCCTTTTCTATAAATACAACTTCTTCAACCCATAGTGCTATATTTTTCACTTCATTTTCTACCTGTTTCATAGTAAGACTAACTACCTGAGCTTTTTCTGAAGATATTTTTTGAAGCCCTTGTTCCATTTGAAACTTATTGAAACTCTGATTTTGTTTAATAAAATATAAAGAAAAAACAATTATCAAGATTGCATTAATTAAAAAGATGAGTACTATTAGTTGGGTTACCATAGATTTGCTATCCATCTTTTTCATATCCTATCTCCTCGTATTAAAGCCTTTATTTTTTTAAATATTCAGTCTTACACTGTAATCTAAAGTATAACATATTTTTTTAGTCATGGGTTATAGACTAAAAGAGGGTCATATATTTTCGCAGAAAAAAGCATGATAGAAAATTTCTACCATGCTCATTTCATTTATCTTTGTGCTTTACCTGACATATGACTTATTTCAATTTTTATAATAGCAGTCTTGTCTCTGAATTTATCAGTATATTTAGCCCCTTCTTCTTTAAAAGCAGGGCTAAATCTTTCAATAATCATTTTAAACACTTTTTCTCTTTCTTCTCCCTGTGCTAAACTAGCTTTTCCAAAAGCTACTACACTTTCAAAATTAGTGCTAAACTTATCTGGTAATATTTCATAATCACCAGAAACCGTAAAGCAGACCTTGGGATTGTACTGAATATTATCCAACTTATGTCCTACAAGGGCACAGTGAATATATATAATATTATTCTCATAAACATAATTTACAGGTACACCATAGGGTTGTCCTTCACTATCCACTGTTGATAAAATACCTACATCACACTTGTTTAAAATTTCTTCTATTTCCTTTAAATCAATCTTTTTGTCTTGGCGTCTCATTTCCCTAAACATTTTTTTCTCCCCTTTTTAAAAAAATTGTAAATACCTTTTTATACCATTATTATATCATAGTTAAAGGTACTAGTTAATTTTTAAAATTTACAATACAGGTATTTGGGATTTTATAAACTAAGGTCTATATGGCAATATCCACCGGGATTTTTCTTAAGATATTTTTGATGATATTCTTCTGCCTTATAAAAACACTTTAAAGCTTCTATTTCAGTTACAATAAGATTATCGTATTTGCTTTGCTCTATCTTTTTCGAATTTTCAATCACTGGTATATCTTCTTCATTTGTATAATATATTCCTGTCCTATACTGAGAACCAATATCAGGTCCTTGTCTATTTAAAATAGTAGGGTCAATAATCTTCCACAATTTTTCTAACAAGCTATCTAAGCTAATAATTTTTTCATCATACTTGATTTTACATGCTTCTGCATGTCCTGTCTGCTTACTGCATACCTGTTCATAACTAGGATACTCCGTATGTCCATTAGCATATCCTACCTCTGTTTCTAAAACCCCTTCTATTCGCGAAAGGTATTCCTCAACACCCCAAAAACAACCTCCTGCTAATACAATTTCCTTCATTTTCTCACCTTCCATCAAAACAATGTTTACTTCTATTCATTTTATGCTATACTATAAGTAAAGGTAATCGGCACCACAAGATGCGGTTACCACATTGTGTGTTTAACTAAATTTAATCACACTGCGTAGCGGGCAGGGTGATTATTTTTTTGTCCTAAAATTGAGGACTGCTATAACCAACATAGAAAACAAAATCATTAAAGATAGTGTTTCATATGTATTCATCATAGCACCACCTCCTTCCCATAAAGGAATGAAGGCAGCAACCACACCCTGCTTTATCCGATTACCTTGTTCATATATTATCACAAAGATAAAGATGTCTGCAATAATAAATAAGCTATTACTATTACCCTAGAATTTTTGTCCACTTTATTATGATTACGCCATTGATATTAACGGTTCTACTTTAGTTATAGCTTTATTAACCTCTGTATCTATTTTTAGATTTACTTTTTCCTTTGATTTCTTTTGATTTTTCACGAGGGTTTTTTGGATTCCTGTTTTTCTTTTCATTGTCCTTTGTATTTTCCTTTAGCTTGTTGCTTTTACCCCAAGAATTTTTTCTTTTATTATATTCACTTGATTTCCTATCTCCTGAACTGGAATTTTTACTCCCCTTATTTTTAGTATCCCTTTTTCTTTCCAAGTTTTTATTAATTCCCTTTTCAATATTTCGTAAGGTTTCATAATCCCTAGGTGTAACAAAGGTTATTGCAATTCCCTTTTCTCCTGCTCTTCCAGTCCGTCCTATTCTATGGATATAGCTCTCTGAATCCCCTGGTATATCATAATTGAATATATGGGTAATCCCTTCTATATCTAATCCTCTTGCTGCCACATCTGTTGCAATAAGTAACTGGATTTTTGCATCACGAAAAGCTTTCATTACCTTTTCTCGTTTTGCCTGAGTCAAATCCCCATGAAGTTCATCTGAATTATATCCGCCTTGATACAGGGCATCATTTAATGCACTTGCCCTACGTTTTGTACGACAAAAAATAATTGCCATAAAAGGATTATATTGACCTAGACTCTTAAAAAGAGCCTCTTGTTTTCCTCTATCAGTTGTTTCTATAACAATCTGTTTTATCTCATCTAATGTAATATTTTTGCTTTCAACATGTATTTGGGCATATTCCTTTAAATATCGAGAAGCTAAAGATTTAATTCCCCTTGGCATGGTAGCTGAAAATAACATAGTATGGCGGTTTTTTGGTGTTTGATGTATAATATCCTCTACTTCTTTTAAAAATCCCATATGTAACATCTGATCAGCTTCATCTAAAACCAGCATTTTCAACTTACTTAAACCAATATTTTTACGCCTAATATGATCCAATAATCTACCTGGAGTACCTATTACCATATGTATATTACCCTTTAATTTTCTAGTTTGTTTTTCAACATCTTGTCCTCCATAAGCTGCTAGAATATTTATATCTTTTGACTGTGCATATTTTTTTGCCTCTGATGTAATTTGTATTGCCAATTCACGTGTTGGAGCAATCACCAAGGCTTGAATATCAGGATTATTTATATCTATTTTTTGAATTATTGGTAATACAAAGGCAAGGGTTTTTCCTGTCCCCGTCTGTGCTTGACCTATAACATCTTTTTCCTTTAGAAGTACAGGTATTGTTTTCTCCTGAATTGGCGTTGGATTAACAATACCATTCCCCTTAAGTGCTTCTAATAATTTATCTTCTATACCAAGATTCATAAAACTAGTTTTCATGTAATCACCTTTCTTTTTTAAAGTAAAAATAAAGTTAAATTTAATTTTATTAATAGTTATATATAGCTTTTCATTCAAATTGCACCTTTATGTACACAATCTCAGACCGATTTCCTACTCTCATAGGCGGTCCCCATGTTCCAGCTCCTGAACTTACAATTACATGAATATTATTAATTTTTTTATATCCCCAGTCAACTGTAAAAAGCTTTTTAGTAATCATTCCAAAAGGAAATAATTGTCCTTTATGTGTATGTCCAGAAAGCTGCATATCTACCCCTGCTAACTCTGCTTTATCAATGTCCACAGGCTGATGATCTAGCATAATAATGGGTAATTTTTTATCAATACCTTTTAATAGCTCTTCTAACTCTTTACGAGGCTTTCCTTTAAAGCGTTCATATGTCTTATCCTCTCTTCCAACTAAATAAAAACCATCAGCTATTTTGACATATTTATCTCTTAAAACGTTTATTCCAGCCTGTTGAAAATACTCTTCAGCTATTTCAACCTGTCCACCTATATACTCATGATTTCCAAAAGATGCGTAAATACCCAGCTTAGGATTTAACTCTTGAAAAACTTCTGTCATATTTTGTTCAACAAATGTATCTACTCTGTCGTCTATAATATCTCCCGGTATAACTATGATATCCGGATTTAAAGGATTAATTTTATGAACAATATTCTCCAATTGCTTTCGATTAACAAATTTCCCCAAATGCAAATCTGATAGCATAACTATATTTAGTTTTTTATAGTTTTCTGTACTTTTCTCCAAGGTAACTTCATATTCAACTATCTGAGGATTTTGTGCTCCCCACCTTCCTAAAAGTACTATGAAAATAATCAAACTTATTATAGTTAGCCCTGTTACTACTGATAGCTTCGGATGATTCATTAATTCTACAGGAATGAACTGTATTCTTTTATTAAGCAAAACTAATATTTCTCCTATAAAAAGAATCATTATTAAATATGTCATAATTCCAAACCAGTAAACACCAATAGTCTCAAATAAATAACTTAGTCTATTGGGTAGCCACCTATCTCCCAGTCTACCAATAACAAATGAAAAAGCTATAAGTCCTATAATTATCCAATAGAATATTAGAGAAATGTTTAATCCTCCAGCAATAAAAAACTGCAATCCCCTATACCCAATATAGTATGTTAGCCCGCCGTATATTGAAATTGTTATGATAAATATAGTGATAAATAGCAGATTCATAAAATTGTCTCTCCAATTGATATATTTTAATTATAAATTAAAAACCCCTTAAATAGCATAACTATTCAAGGGGTAAATTATTTACTATTTAATTAAATAATAGTAATATTTTCTGCTTGAGGTCCTTTTTGTCCTTGAACCACATCAAAAGTTACATTTTGACCTTCTTCAAGTGTTTTAAACCCGTTTGAATTTATTTGAGAAAAGTGTGCAAATACATCTTTTCCGTCTTCTCCTGTAATAAATCCAAATCCTTTGTCTGCGTTAAACCATTTTACTGTACCATTCATATAATGTATACCTCCAAAATTTTATTCTTAAATTGATTGTAATAATTCACTAATAGAATCTCGAATTAGTATACTTATACTTATTAAGTATCACTTGAAATATATATTGGTGTCTCATTCATTACTATTAATTTAAGTCTTGTATAGCATACCATAGCTTGTAAAATATAGCAACCCTTTTTTTAAAAAAAAATTTATTTTAATCTAAACTTCAGTTTTAATCTAAAAAATTAAAAAATATATCTATAGTAAAAATGGTCTACCTAATTTAAAAAACCATTTATAAACTGCTCTTATAAAGTATACAAACAAAACCATAGTAATAAATGTAAAATACCATTCCCAGTGTATATAATTAAGTAATAATGTATACTTTTCTATAAAATATTCTGCTAATGTAATAGGTCCTAGAACAGTAATATAATAAATAATCTTTTTATAAAAACTTCTTTTCTCAGGATAGTATATATTAAAGAATACGCAAATAATTGGCAACACAAGAAACTCAAAGGTAAAGCTAGTTCCATTTGCCTTAGCAAATTCTCTGACAGGATACTCCAGCAATCCAAATTCTACAGCTAATAAACCAAATAACCATGAAGGCAACTGAGAAAATAAGAAAATAAAAGAGGCTTGCTGTCTAATATTTTTAGGAATAAATATTAGAGAAATAAAACCTATAATCCACGAACTTACAAGTATAAACTTTTCAAGCCAATACATATAGACCCCTTCTCTATGCTAATTTTTCTTTACTTTCGAACCAATTTATATAAAGATGACATATTGCAAACTGGAGAAAGTTTCTTGAGTACCCTTTAATAATAATTAAAGAGTCAGAAGAACTAGTAAAGCTATAAATATCTGTATATTTATAAGTAAAATAAATAAACCACCACATAATAGATACAAAAAAGGTATAATGAACCATCTTAATTAATGTACTTTTGTCTTTAGGAAATAGTAAAATAAACCATACAAAGATAGATGGGTAAAATAAAAATTGTGGTATGAAATTTATATTTGTTGCTTTAACAAATTCTCTTACAGGATAAACAACATTACCTAATTGAGTTAATATAATTGCAGTAAGCCAAGTTGTTGTTTGAAAAGCTATAAAAGAAATTAATGCTATTCTTATTTTTTCCTTAGGTATAAATAATAATGATGAGATTGATATTAACGATATTATAATAAAGATCACTCTTTCAATCATATATAGCTCCTTAATATATTAAAATGGTATTACTATTATTTTCTAAAAAATCAAACTTATGTATTATTGTAAATTAAAAATCCTAGGACTAAATACCTAGGATTTTTAATGTTTATTTATATAAATTTTTATATTCAAGTTTATTTTAAATATAATTTAATTATTACCTTATATAACATGTTGATTGTGTATTATCCCTACTAAATACCAACTATCATTATATTCTTCAAAAACTAATCTTAAACTAGCCCAGTCAAGCCCTTCAAATTCTGGATTTGTACCCCCTATATAGTATTCCACAATTATAGCTTCTGAATAGATTTCAAACTGATTTTCTATCATCATAGACTTACCTATTATTTCATTATAACTTGTTTCATCAGCATTTTTAAAATCCTTATCATACACGAATTCTTTCCAGTATTCTTTAGGAGTCAATTTGATTTCAAATCCACTTCCATCATAGTACCCCCATAGATATTTTTCATCGTTATTTATAAAGTTAGATATTTCTTCTTTATTGAACACTAAATCATTTTCTAATGATATATGTGTATATGGTGTAAATCTAACACCTTTTTGTGGATGGACATACTTAGAGAGCTGTTCCATATCTGATTTAGCAATTGCACTTAGTACAACTTCTGATTTTTCTTCTATTATTTTTTTAGCTATATTATCTTCAGTAGAAGTTTTTTCTTCTCCCTTTAAACTTGGATCAAAGGTTTTTATAATATCTAATATTACATTTTCATATTCCCTTGCATATTCTTCTGACACCTTTGCATAAAAATGATATTCAATATTTTGGGATATATATACCATTTCATAAAGTAACATACCATCTTCTTCACCTGTTATAAGCTTAGCCTCTTGCCCACCCTCTAACTTTATATCTTTTTCACTAAAACCTTCTTTTTCTAAAGTACTATAAGGCTTTGAAATATCTTTTAAATAATTTGTTCCATATACTCTTATATCAAAATTTTTATTTTCTACATTTAAAGTAGTCCCATCATTATTTTGAGATTTGTTTCCTATACTCCAAATATTAGGAAATTTAATAGAATACTCAAAACGGGAGTTTACATACTCCTGCCATTGTGATTTATCCTGAATACTTTCTTCAGTTTTATCTTCTGTATTATTGGGTTGGTCTGTATTACAGCCTGTTATAGCTAGAGTTAGTATCAATAAAACTGGTAAAATAAGTTTTTTCATTGTTCCAGCCCTTTCTTTTTAGAACTATAAATACATGATTAGTTTGGTAAAATATATTATTTTAAATAATAATCAGGTCGATTCTCGATTTTCTCAATACTTTTAGGTTGAATATAAGCTTGTTCATATTTAATATTAGTATTTGGATCAATATAACTTGTAACAACTAATGTGCCTTTTACTGTAACCCATTGATCTTTCTCAAAATCTGTGGCATTTTCAGTTTCTACCATCAATCCATATACAAAGGCATCAGCTGCACATCCACTGGATTGCATTCTTGCCACCTTGAATTGATTTTTATTAAATTCTGGTTTTTTGTAAACAAAACCTGTAATAAGTACTTCTTTTCCATCATACTTACTTGGTTCTGCTTGAATTTCTGAGCTAAAGTGTCCAAAATTTGCATCATCAAAGGTTATAATTCCATCCTGAACAATATCATAAACCTGATTGTTGGTTACCTTCGAGCTGATCTTACTTTCTTCAGATATATTAATCTGAGCAGTTAATTCATTTGTTTTTGAATTAGATATTTTTGTTTTGTTACTACATGCTGTAAATATAATAATACATAATATAAACAAGAGTAATTTCTTCATTAATCACACCTACCTCTTTTAATCTTAATTATTCTATGTCATACACTTTTTATTAAAGAATCTAAAAAATATGCAAAATACTATTAAGACTACTACATTAAATTAAAAATAATTCTCTACACTGTTCACAGCTTTCTTTTTCTCGTTCCTGTATTGATTTGGTGATAGTCCAGTATAGTTCTTAAAGGCTCTACTAAAATAATGTTGACTATTATATCCCACCATATCTGATATTTCTTTAATGGAATATGTTTTTTCATTATCCATCAAAAGCTTAATAGCCATTTTAATTCTTAAGGCATTTAAATAAACAGTAAAGCTTAATCCTGTCTTTTGTTTGATAATTCTGGTAAGATAAGATTCACTCACATAGTATTTTTCTGACATCGAGCTTAAAGATAGATAATGGTCAGAAAAGTTTTCTTTTATATAATTAAGGGCTAAATTCCCTACATCTTCTGACCCTGTTTCTTTTGTTGTCATATCTTTTAAAATGCTTTTTTCCCATATTCTATTAGAATAATCTTCTATGGCTTTTTCTAATATGTTCTTAAAAGAACGATAATCAATAGGCTTTAATAAATAGGTATAAACCCCTAACTCTAAAGCTTTTTGAGCATACTCAAATTGGTCATATCCAGATATAATAATTATCTTAGAGTCTTTATCTATCTGTCTTGCTTTTTCTATTACTTCAAGACCATTTACAAAAGGCATATTTATATCTATTAAAATAATCTCTGGTCTGTACTCTTCAATTGCTTTAATAGCTTCCTTCCCATCCTCTACTATTGCTATAATCTGTAAGTCTAGGTCGTAGGATTTTATTAAATTTTTTAATCCATTACGGATAGTTATTTCATCATCTGCAATAACTATTCTATACATTCAAACCCCTCATTTATCATAGGTATTTTTAATAATACTGTAGTTTGTGAACTAGCCCCACTTTCTATTTCCATTTTATATTTTTCACCAAAAGTCAACTTTAATCTTTCATTTATATTATATAAACCATAGTGATCAGACTCAATTGATAGGCTAAGATTTTTACGAATAAATTCTAATTTACTTGTACTTATACCTATTCCATTATCTATAACCTCTATAAAGACATTTTCCTCTTTTAAATATACATTTATATATATATTACCACCATCTTTTTTGGGTTTAAGTCCATGATATATAGAGTTTTCTACTAAAGGCTGTATAATTAATTTGGGAACTAAGGCTTTATTTACTAAAGAGTCTACACTAACCTTATAGCTTATTTTATCTTGATATCGTATTTTTTGAATTTCAAGATAGTTTCTCACATGCTCTATTTCATCTTCAATTGTAATAAATTCTTTTCCTCCATTAAGTGAAATTCTAAAGAATTTAGATAAAGAATTAATCATATCTGCAACCTCAAAGGCATTATATTCTAAAGCCTTCCATTGTAATGTGTCTAGTGTATTATAGAGAAAATGAGGATTAATTTGTGATTGCAAGGCTCTAAATTCTGCATTTCTTTTCTGAGACTGTGTATCTACTACTTGATTAATGAGATTTTCAATCATGCTTAACATTTGATTAAAAACTTTACCTAAAATCGAAATTTCATCATTATTTTTAACTTCATAATATGAACGTAGATTCCCTTTAGAAACCTCTATCATATTGTTCTTTAAAGCTTGTATAGGTTTTACTATAGAGTTTGAAACCATAATAGCTAAAAAAATGGCTACTATAAATAAAATGATTCCTGTTAAACCGATAAAATTCATGATTTTATTAGTTTGGGCATATATAGCACTATTTTCAACCATACTACATAAAATCCAGTCTTCTGTATAAGGAATTGAAGAAAAAAATACTGTAGAGTCTTTATTTGATAGATTCTTTAAAAAAACTGTACCTGATTTAATATCTTGAGTCTTCTTTATTATTTTATTTAGTCCATCTGAAGAAATATATTTATTCTCTAGTTCCTCTGTATCTATAGAGTAAATATCCTTGTTTTTATTCATAATCCAAGCAAAACCATTATAAATTTCTATATTATTTACTATTTCAGTAAACTTTCCTAAATTAATCGAACCATTTATAAAGCCTATCTTCTCATTATTATCATTTATTATAGGATAACATATTAGAAAAATTTTCATATTGTCTGATTTTGAAACAATAGGGTTACTTATTACATATTCCTTTTTTGTTGACATAGCTTTCTTAAAGTATTCCCGTTGAGATATGTCAATAGTAATTTGATCATTTATCCATCCTTGACCATCAGTCCCCCCTATTGCAAATGTCTCATGAGGATTTCCATATTGAGTACGCAAAACTTCATTTAATCGTGTTAAATAAGGCTTTAATTTGTCAAAATCTAAATCTTTAGTAGAAGGATTTTCATGTATAATTCTTATTTCACTAATCCGTTGACTTAACCAAGAACCTATCTCATTTGCTTTACAGTCAATAAGCTGTGTGGTTTTATTTTCCAACTCCTCTATCCTTGAGGTCTTTACTCTCGTTTGCAATAAAATCAAAAGAGGTGCTAGGGTCAGTACTATTATTAAAGTAAAAGATATAGTTATTTTTGAACGCAATGACATTTTTTTCACCTTTTTTATGTATTTATTTAATAATTACATTATATATCATCTGTTTACTTTTTTAAATAATGTGTTTTAAAGTTCAAAAACAGGAAATCTAGTGTAAATACAAAATCAATATAGGGTGTTAAACTTAATGTGTAATATGCTAAAATATTAACAATGAATAGGAGGAATTAAATTGAAAAAGTTTTTTGTTTTCTTATTGGCTATGCTTATGATTGTTGGTGCTGTAGGATGTAGTAATCAAAGTAATACTTCTGCAGATAGTGAAGCTAATGCAATCAAAAATGGTGTATATAAAGGCGTAGGAAATGGAAGAGGTGGAGATATATCCATCGAAGTAACTATTGAAGATGATATTATTAGGGATATTAAAGTTTTAAGTCAAAATGAAACTGGGGGTCTTGATACAGCTATAGATACTTTATCAGAAGAAATTATTGCAAAAAATACTCTTGATGTAGATACAGTGTCTGGAGCTACTGTGACTTCCAATGGTTTTATTGAAGCTGTTACTGCAGCTTTAAAGACTGCTAATGCAACACCAGATATGCTTAAGAAAGTTGAAGTAGGAGATAAATCTACAAGTAAGAAAGATGTTTCAGAAACTCACGATATAGTTGTAATAGGTGCCGGTGGAGCTGGACTTACAGCTGCCATAGAGGCTAAATTAGATGGAGCAGATGTTATTGTATTAGAAAAAATGCCTATTGCTGGGGGTAATACTCTTATATCAGGAGCTGAATATGCTGCCCCTAATAACTGGATACAAGAAAAAGAAGGAATTAAAGATAGTATAGAGCAACACATTCAAGATACACTAAATGGCGGAGATAATATCAATAACCCAGAACTAGTAAGGGTTGTTGCTGAAAATGCTCTAGCTGATGCTATATGGCTTAGAGATGAAGTAGGAGTTGTTTGGGAAGATGAATTAATGCAATTTGGTGGACATTCCGTTAAAAGAAGTTTGATCCCAAAAGGAGCTAGTGGTAAAGAAATAATTACAAAACAGTTAAAGAAAGCTGAAGAAATAAATATTCCTATTCTTTTAGATACCAAGGCAACTGCATTAATTACTGATGCTAATGGTAAAGTAATAGGAGTAGAAGCAGAAGGTAAAGATGCCAACTATACTTTTAATACTAACAAGGCTGTAATAATAGCTTCTGGTGGATTTGGATCCAATGTAGAAATGAGAATAAAATACAATCCTGCTATTGATGATTCAATACTTTCTACAAACTCTCCAGGTAGTACAGGTGATGGTATTGTTATGGCAGAAGACGCAGGGGCAGATTTAGTTGGTATGGAACATATTCAAACATATCCTATATGTGACCCATTAACAGGAACACTACTTTATTTTGATGATGCAAGATTATACGGTCACACAGCTATTGTTAATAAAGAGGGAAAAAGATTTGTTGAAGAACTAGGAAGACGTGACGAAGTATCAATGGCTATAAAGGCTCAATCAGGTAGTGTTTGCTATGAACTACTTGATCAAAAAGGCTTTGATGAAAGTAATTTACAAGAAAACCATGGTCCTGAAATTGAATATCTGTATAATAACGACTTACTTGTTAAAGGAGATACTTTAGAGGAATCTGCAGCATTCTTCGATATAGATGCTAAAGAATTAAAAACAACAGTTGATAAATATAACAGTTATGTTAAAGATGGCAAAGATCCAGAATTCAATAAACGTAGCTTACCATCTACAATTGATACTGCCCCTTACTATATTTTAAAAGCTGCTCCAGCTGTTCATCACACTATGGGTGGTATTAAAATAAACACAAATGCTCAAGTTATAAATAAAGATGGTAAAATTGTAGAAGGCTTATTTGCAGCAGGAGAAGTTACAGGTGGAGTTCATGGTAAAAATAGATTAGGAAGTAATGCTCTTGCAGACATTACTGTATTCGGTAGAATAGCAGGACAAAATGCAGCTAAATAAGTTTAAAATGATGATAGGTAATAATATATAAAAAGTAAAAAAGGCTACTGATAAATTTATCAGTAGCCTTTTTTTATTCATTTACGATATTTTTATCTGAATAAAATTCTTTATAAAAAATTTCAAATTCTTTTTCTTTTTTACGCTTACTTCTATTTTAAAAAACAAGAACAGTTCTAAATGTCCCAACTAAATCATTAAGTGAAAAATGAATAATCTATCGTCAAATACGCTCTATTCACACAAAAGGGGCCTTTGGTGATATGAAGCAGAATGATCAAATCAGACACTTCAATCATCCAGGTAAAGAAAAAGTTTATAAAGAAATGTTGTTCTATGTATTTGGTCGCAACTTGAATAAATACCATAGATTCGAGCAAAAAACTTTACTAAAGTTTGAAGGAAAAGTTGCTTAAAATTTCAGAAGTATATAAAACTGAAAGGTGTTTTTGTTGTGCAAAAAAATAATTACTGTCAACAAAAATAAAAACATATTAGCACAAGAGAATTTTTTGCATCTCCTGTGCGTAACATATTTTTACATTTTATGGTACTGTCGAACTAGATTACTCTATTTCCCGACAGCCCCTTTTTATATTTTCTCGTGTATTAAATCTTCTTTTGAATATCCATATAGATATAGGTAACCAAATCAATGCATATATGAACATCTGTAGAATATTGTTTTGAATAATATTAAATGAAATTCCTTTAAAAAGCACTTCATCCAAAGGCCTTGCAAAATTGATTAATGGCCAAAATATCTTTATTAATATTGGTAAAAAATCAGGCATTTGATCTTGTGGCCATACATATCCACAGCTCACAAATGTGGGTAATGATAACATGAAAGCAATTTGTGCAAATTTCAACTTATCTTTTACTATAGAAGCTATTATAATAGCTGGAGCACTTATGGCTAAAACAAAGCTAAAACTCATTAGTAATGCTATTAAAAAGCTCCCTCTTATTGGTACAGCAAAGATATTTTGTGCAATTTTTATTGAAATAAAGGTAGAAAACAAAGCAATTAAAGATGTTGATAATATTTTAAGAAGTATTTTGAACCCAGTGTTTTCCTTTGCAAGATGATTCCCATTTTTAATGATGGATATACCTATACCTGAGAGTATTACCTGCTGTAAAAAAACAGCTATAAATCCTAACAGCAAATAATTCATATATGTCATTCTAGGATCATATAACATTCTATCCTCAAATTGAAAAACCATAGCTATGCTTTCAGCTATTTGAGGTAGCATCCCTTTTGCTTCAATTAGCTTTATTTGTGTCCCTGCTGCAATGGTTTGAATGATGTTGGCAGCTTCTGCATAGCTATTATTGCTTATAATCATATTGGTGCCATCCACAACCACCAAAGCTTGGGATGAGTTTAGTGTACTAATGTCCTTTGCAAAATTATGTGGCAAATAAAGTCCCATATAAACATTGCCATTGTCAATAATTTGTTGTAGCTGCTCTTTTGAATGTGCATAATGTGTGATGTTAAATCTATCATTTTCATCAAATTGCTGTACAATCATTCTGCTCATGCTTGAATTATCTTCATCTAGTATTGCAATAGGAATATCTTCTACATATGTGTTAATGTACACGCCTCCAAATAGAAGTGTTAAAAAAATAGGTCCCCCTATCAATAGTACAATCACATCAAGATCTTTAAAAGTTGATTTAATTTCTTCAAACAGAGCCTTTAGAAATAGCACATTCTTCACCTTCTTTCTCATCTGTCATACTTCTTTTTGAAGGATCAATCTTTAATCTAAAAACCCCTATTACAGCTATCAGCAAAATAATTCCACTAAATTCTATAAACCATAGAATATCAGGAATTATATTACTTAAAGGTATCCCTTTTAAAAACAAGTCACGAATATTATCTACATAATGATAAAAAGGATGGAAGGTAGCTACTACTTGATATGGTTTTGGCATTGATAATATTGGCCAAGTATATCCTACCATAATTGTGCTTGGAACAAATAAAATAGCACTAATCACCGTAGCTATCATCTCATTTCTAATCCATGCAGAAATCAAGATGCCGAAAACCGATACAGATAATGCAAAGAAAAAACTCAAAATCATAGTATCAATTAGATCCCCTCTAAAAGGAATATTAAAAATTTTGATTTGTATTAATATACTCATCATTAATGATATCCAGCCTACTATACTATAGAAACTTACTTTTCCAAGTATATATCCTAATCTGTTACGTTTTATATTATCTATTTCATTTTTTCTAATAGCAACTGCAGCTAGTAAAGCAATAGCAGATTGCACTATTGCAACACCAAAGCCCGGATTTAAAAAGTTTTTAAAACTCTTTGCCGGGTTATACAATGTACGATTGCTAAAAGTTAAGGATAGAGCCATCTTGTGGGCAGTATCCTGTGAAATATTCAATTTACCTTCTAAAAGTTTTATCAATACACCTGTTTTTAGGGTTAATAAAATCTCACTTGCTTTAGCTTTAGCAGTACTTGCCATAGACATATGACTTCCATCGTAAAGCATTAAGATTTTAGGAGATCTTAGTTGTGTGATATCTTTGTTAAAATCTTTTGGAACAATCATACCCACACGAGCACTACTGTTATCCATAAGTTTTTTCACCTCCATACTTGTATCCACAAAGTACTTAACGTCAAAACTTTCATTTTCAACAAACTGTTGTGTAATCATACGACTTATTGATGAATTGTCTTGGTCTAAAATAACCATGGGTACATGTTGAATTTGATTATTAGAAAATTGCACCCCTAATAAAATATTTACCATCAGTGGAATAATGATTAAAATGAGTAATATCATTTTTTCATGTATCATAACATTCCATTCTTTTTTTATTGCTTTAAACATACTTTTAAACATGGCGTCACCACCTAATTCTTGAAATGAACAAAAGCTGTCATTCCAGGTCTAAACACTTTATCCTTATTATCCAGCTCTATTTTTACACTGAATGATAAAATGTCAAATTCTCCGTTGTCGTTTGTAGATCTTTTAGTGGCAAAATCTGGTTTTTGATTAATGCGTACTACTTTACCAGTAAAAAGACTATCAGAAAAACTTGGTACTTTTGCATCTACCTGCTGTCCAAGAGAAATATTAGCTAGGTCTGTTTCTTTAACATTTACTTCAACCCAGGTTTTATTTAAGTTAGTAACAGTAGCAATAGACATACCAGTGGATACCAGTTCTCCTTCATCAGCATTAATTACAGTGATAACTCCATTAATAGGCGAGGTGATTTTGGTGTCCTTTAGATATGCTTCTACTTCTTGAAGACCAGCCTGTGCCTGTTCAAGCTTTCCTTTAGCTGCCTGTTCCATAGCAAGGGCCTGGGCTACAAGTGCTTGAGCACCGCTGATATCTTCACTTCTGGCACCTTCCTTTGCCATACTTAATTGTTGCTCTGCTACGTCTAATTGGGTTTGGACTTCATCTTTTTTTTGAGCAGATACAGCACCCTTTTCAAATAATTTCTCCACCCTGTCATATGTTTTAACCATCAAAGCATAATAAGACTCCGCTTGAGCAATTTCTTGTTCACGAGCACCATTCTGAGCCTTTTCAAGCATTGCATTTGCTGCATCCACTTGGCCCTTTGCCGCTTTATATGCTGCTTGAGCTGCTCCTATTACAGCTTGCGCCTGTTCTTTTTTAGCCTGTAGCTCATCACTTGAGATTTCTATAAGGATCTCTCCAGCTTTTATTTCTTTTCCTTCCTCTACATATAGTTTTGCAATCTTTCCAGGTATTTTACTATTTAGACTAACCTCTTGAGCTTCAATAACTCCTTGAGATACAACTCCTGTAGCATTATCAAATATTTGAATATCCTTTTTATCATTATTAAAAACATTTGTTAAGCCTTTGGCTTCTGTACTACATCCTGTTGTTAATAAAGCTATAGTCAATATTAAAGCAATTATATAGTAAATATATTTATTATTTTTCATTGATTTCACCCTCGCACCCTCTATTTATTAAAATTATAGGATAAACTAATATACCATCTTTCCAATATCATTAAAGTACTTCATTTTTGCAAGATTATATCCATAAGTAATTTGCACCACTTTTTCTTCAACTTGAGATAAATTTTCCTGTGCCGCCAGTACTTCAACAATAGTACCAGAAACAGATTCTAAATCTAATTTTTTAAGAAGACTACTTTCAACACCAAAGCCCTCATTATATTTGTATTCAGCGATTTCAACACTTTCTTTTGCTTGTTCAACCATTTCTATAGAGGTTTTAAGCATTTGTTCAGTGCTCTTTAATGTCTCATATGATTGTCGAATAGAGCTTTCTACATCTAATTTTGTCTTTTTGAGATTCAACTGCATTTTTTCCTTCAACAATTTAGCTTCTTTATATTGAAATGTTATTGAAGGATATTTCTTTTTAACATTATCAAAATTTAAATTATAGACAATCACTTCTCCTGAAGCTTTTTTAACTTCCAAACGATTTTCAAGACCATTGACTAAACCTTCTTCAAGATTTTGCGAATCAATTTTATCAGATAATACATCAGTTAATGCAATTTCCGTATCCAAAGGAATATTTAAATTCTTTTTCAACTCAATTAGGGCATTGTTTAATTCTTCTTGGGCTTTTTGATATTCAATCTCTGTACCTTTATAGTATACATTTGCTAGTAACATATCATCTTTAGCTTTCATACCAACCTCATAACTATCCTTTGCAAAATTATATTGCTTTTCGGCACGTTGTACCGCTTTCTTTTTAACTTCTAACATCTTTTGGGCTTTAAGTACATCATAATAACTATTTTGAATTAATAATGCAATTTGATTTCTATAGATATCTTTAGAGGCTTTAGTAACTTTATAGGAAACTTCAGACATGGTTGTCATTAAATCACCAGTTGCTTCAACATTTAAAGCTCCTATATTATCCATGTTTAGTTTTTCGGAAAGTTCTGATCCAGCACTTTCTAAAACATCATCTAAAGAGGAAAGTCCAGCGTCTAGTTGACCTTTTTTTGTATTAATACCTTCTTTTATCTGCTGAGTTATACCTGCTTTGGTTGCTTCATCAATAATTCCATTTTCCACTAATCTATTAAGATTTGTACCTTGGCTCAAGGTTGACCCATCAGGTAATTGTATTGAAGACGGTAGAATCCCATTATTTATAGCTTTTTCAGCTTCATTTATTTGTTGTCTCCCATCATCAATGGAATCTTCAGCATCTTCAAGCTTATTGCTACGATATTTTGTTCTTTTATCTACAACCTCTTTGAGATCAATTTCATTTTCAACCTGTTTTAGAGTGATACTATTTTCAATACCTAGCTTTACAGCATCTTCTATTGTTATTTTAAGTACATCGTCTTTTTGATCAAATGCTAAAGAAGATGGAAGTATAATGGTAAAAGCTAATAAAAAGCCCATAACTAGTACAGTTATTTTTCGTTTCATAAGATCAACCTTTCTTGTATCTAAATATATTTAATATTCAAACTGAATTAAGTCAGTTTGTAATTTCACTAGTGTACTGACTAAATTGTTTTTTTCATCATCATTTAATATGGTCATTATACTTTTTGACCATTCTTTATATTCTTCAATAATTTCCTCAGTGAACTTTTTCCCTTCTTCGGTAATGACAGCCATTACTTTTCTTCTATCTATATCATCTCTAATTCTTTCCACAAAGCCTTGTTTTTCTAGTCTATCTATTAATCCCGTTATATTTGCTTTCGTTACAAGCATTTGTTCACCTATTTCTGATAACATCATCCCTTTATCATCATTCTTATATAAAATGACAAGAACATTGAACTTTGTATGGGATATTTGAAATTTACTAAAAAAGCTACTATGCATCTCCTCTAAAATATCTGCCGTTTTCTTTAATTCGATAATTACTTTGTTGGCAATCTCATCTACCCACTCATAACTATCTATTAGTTTTTGTAATTTACTCAATAAGTAGCACCTCCCGGTTTTATTCAATCAAGACTTTATTTGTACATTTACATTATATATATATAATGTAAATATGTAAATAGTTAATATATAAACCTATTTAATTAAGTTATTAATTAAAGTAAAATTAGTTTAACGCACAAAAATCCCCCAAACCTGAGTTCGAGGGAATATTGATGTTTTTAATATTGAAATAATATAATTTTAACTTAAAATTCCATTTTTCGTACTTTTATAGATTCAATTTTCTGCAATTCTGCTTCTAGTTCAAGTGCTTTTTGTCCGTGGTCTAAAGCGAATTCTAGTATAACAATTCCCTTTGAACTACACAAATTACCTGTTTCATGCAACCCCAGACGCGTTTTTATACTACAGCCATACTTTGTTAAAAGCTTTTGAACCTCCAGTGCATCTTCCTCACGATTGCCAATTTCAACACCTAGAATTATACGCATAGAAATCCTCCTTATGATATAAATGTATTTTGGTTAATAATTACCCATCTAAGCCCTTTAGGAAACATCCTTTTATATTTATTTTATATCACGTGCTGATTGTGAATAATGCCTACTAAGTACCATTTATTATTATATTCTTCAAAAACTAATCTTAAACTAGCCCAATCAAGTCCTTCAAATTCTGGATTTGTTCCTCGTATGTAGTACTCAACAATTATGGCTTCGGGATAAACTTCAAATTGATTTTCTACCATCATTGATTTGCCTATTATTGCATTTTGGCTTATATTATCTGCATTTTTAAAATCTTTGTCATATACAAATTCTTCCCAGTATTCCTTAGGAGCTAACTTTATTTCAAACCCACTTCCATCATAGTATCCCCATAAATATTTTTCATTATCATTCATAAAATTAGATATTTGTTCTTTAGTAAAAACTAAATCATTTTCTAATGACACATGAGTATATGGTGTAAATCTAACACCTTTTTGGGGATGTATATATCGGGAAAGCTCTTCCATATTTAATTTATCAATAGCATTTATTACCTTCCTGGACCTTTCTTCTATTGTATTTTCTACTGTATTCTCCTTTGCATTATCCTCAGGAACTTCATTATTAGGCTGCTCTGCAGTACAGCCCGTTATAGCTAGAGTCAGTATTAATATAATCAATATGATAAGCTTATTCATTCTTTTCATCCTTCCTTTATGAATCCATATATTTTAATATACATTGGACAAATTGGTTAAAGGTTTTTTCTTTTTTTATAAACTATAAGTCCTTGTTCAAGAAGAATACAAGTTATTACCCCTAAAATCAGTCCATTATTTACTATTGAAATCAAAAAACTTGGTACGTTTTTCAATGCAGTAGAAGGTACAAACATAGCTCCTAATCCTATCATTAATGAAATTGCCAAGATTTGGACCTTACTACTATCATGTGTAATATTAGAAAACTCATTAAAAGCTATTATTATTAAATTGGAAAAAGCTAAAAAGGTTGTGGCATATCCAACTGGTGGTGGCAAGGATGCAAAAAACAATGTTATAGGTGGAAAAAGACTTATTAACAGAATTAATAGGCTTCCAATAATAAATGATCCCTTTTCTTTTAACCTAGTAGTTGAAATAAATCCCGCTGATGTGGAAAGTGGAACAAAACCTATTGTAGAAAATAAACCAGCCAAGATTTGATTAACTCCCATAAATACACCAGCTTTATCGTTATTTACCTTTTCTTGATTATCCACCTGCTTTTTTACTACTTCTATACTAGCTATAAGGTTTGAAAGCAACAGTAAAGCTGTAATAATTGAAGTAATAATTATTCCTACCTCTAGCTTAGGTGTACCCCATTCCAACAGCTTTGGTAGGGCTATAATACTTGACGCTTCCATATCTATAGGTTTTACAATCCCTAATACCTTAAATAAAATCCAACCTACAACTATTCCATAAAGTATAGAATAACTTCGTATCATAGGATAAGGACTTTTAGAAAGTAATATTGTAAAAATAAGAATAGCTAATGCTGGAAAGAAAACCTTTCCATCAATATTGGGAGTTAAATACCCCACTCCCATAATACCTTTTATAAAAGGAGCACTTAATTGAGCCACAAGTAAAAATAAGTAGATTCCCGTTACCATAGGAGTAAAAATTACTCGAATCTTATTTATAAGACCAAAAATGCCCATAAAAATAAACAAAGCACCACTAATTAATAAGCCCATCTGTAAGGTTTGTAGTGTTTCGTAGGTATCTAACTGCATAGCTACACTAAAACCTGCAAAAACCATAAACACACCCCACCACAGTCCAGCAGGGCCTTCAGCGATTGGGAGTTTATGTCCCCACAATCCTTGAATTAATGATCCTATTCCTATTACAAAAAAAGATCTCTGGAGTAATCCAGCGATTTCTACAATGGGTAGTTGAAAAGCATCTCCTACTGCTATAGGTGCCACAATACTACCAGCCAAAATAAATACTGCCCATTGAATTGAAGCTAATACTGATTTCATTATTATACACTCCAATAGCTATTATTATTTGAGAATTTAGTTCTACATATATTTCTATATTGGCAACTGAAAATCCTTTTCAAAATATATTTAAATCTTCCTTGGCTTCTTAAAAAGTTGATACTATATTATCCGCCCATTTTAAAGAATCTATATACATTTGATATAATTTATTCTCATTTATCTCTATTTTCTCAGAAATAGCCTTAACCTTATCCCAATTTCCTTTTTCATAAGAATGGATCAATTCACATACAGGCCTTAAAATACCCTCTTTATTTATAAGGGCTTCTTTAACATCATAAGTTATTGATATTCCTTGAAGAGCCTCTTCCATTGTTTGGTCTAAAACTGCATCAAGGTTACTAAATAGGCAAGCCATTGAAACTTCAAATTTTCTATTTTTTAAGTTACTATTATTTGCGATATGTTCTCCGAATTTTGATCTCACTAGAGATGTTTTAATTAATTCTTCTGATTTATTTGTTGATAAATCTTGAAGCATTAATATATGAATCCATTGTTCTATTTTTTTAAATCCCATATAAACTAAAGCTTTCTTTATTGAATAAATCAAATCCTTATCATGATTATTACTGACCACCTTTACCAATCTATATGCTAAATTAACATCTGATTCGAATATCTCTGCAATAATTTGATATGATGGCTCTTCTTTTTTTAATTCATTAATTATTCTTGAATATTGTGATTTTATAGTCTTATTATCATTGGCTTTACTAATGATATTTGGCTTGCTAAAAAAATATCCCTGAAATAAACTAAAGCCCATATCCTTGGCCTTTAAAAAGTCTTCCTCTGTTTCTACTTTTTCAGCAAGCAAGATTTTATTTTGTCTTAATGCTTTCTTAACTTCTATTGTTATACTATCTAACGGGGTAGCCAATAAATCATATTTTATTATATCTGACATTGGAACAATAGGGTATAGGTCATAGTCTTCAACAAAATCATCTAAGGCTATTTTATACCCTTTACTTTTTAAATAGTTCAACCTATTAATAAGTTGAGCATCAACTTTAACATTTTCTAAAACTTCAATAACAAGGTTGCTAGAATCAATCAACTCTATGGAATCTGACAATAAAAATTCTTCATCAAAGTTTACAAATGCTAATGTACCATCTACAATTTCTTCAATTCCAGTTTCAAACAAGCCACCTAAAACAGTAGCAGTAGCCTTAGTGGCTGTTGCTTGTCCAAATGTCTTTGAGTCAATATCAAATCTAAACAATAATTCATACCCATATACTTTTAGTGCCTTATTAAATATTGGTTGCCTTGCTATAAACAACTCGTCCACCCCTACCCATAATATATTCCCTAAATATTTTATTTTTTAACAAATATTTAAAAGCAGGAATAGCGATAACATCTTTTTTGCACTTATACCCTTATTCTAGTTATTAACACTTATAAGTTTTATTTTACTTTTGAATAATTTATTTGTTTTAATTCACAAACTATATAAAAAGTACAGGCAAAACATCCCCATCTGTCCCAGAATATTAGACTAAATACAACCTAAAGTTATTACAATTTTTGTTCTATTTCAATAACACATTCATTTTTGATTTTTCCAACCAAAAATTGTAGTGCATCTATAACATGTGGTCTGATATCACCGCCTATTAGAACATACATTATATCTTCACCAATATCTAATTGGCCTTCATTAAGCCAAACTTTAACATGAAATATCCCATCCATTTTATAGGTTTCAGCAATTGTAGCATCAACTTTTTCTGCATCATAAGAAAATTCCATTCCCTTTACCAAAGAACCATCATCAATTCCTTGTCGAACCTTAGCTTTAGGTGTTTGACGCACAACTCCATTATGGATTAAAAACATTCCTTCTTGTAAAGCTTCTGGATGGTTTTTTGCTTCTTTAAGCCATTCGTCCATGGATGGTGATACTTTTTTAATTTTTTCATTAATCATAAACTAGAACACTCCTTATCTTTACACAGTTTAAATTCTATCTCTTTGACTATTATTCCATCTTCCTTTACATTATTCATAATAATATCTACTCCAATTATACCATCCTTTAAGATTTTTTCAATTTTGAGTGGCTGTCCCTGCTCTTTGTTGGAATATCTTCCATATTTATAGGACTTCTTAGCATGCAAGCGGTGACGGTCCCCACTTGCACACTTGAAGAAATTGAGCCATGTCTTATAATTCCCCAGAAGAACCATAGGGCAAAGTTTATCATTGATAAATATCATAAAGTAATTCTTCGTAATGGTAGGTATTCTGAAGAGACCAATAAGGAAAAAGATAATTTTTGTAAAGAATTTATTGCATTATAAAAAGCTTTAATTTACATTTCTGTAAATCAAGGCTTTAATTATTGTATTGTTTGGTTAATTTAGATGCAGATTTCATAGGCAAATTTTTATCGTTACCATAATTAACAACACTACTATTTTTATAGGTTTCTTATAATAATGTAGTTATTGATTTTACATACTTATTTACTAAAACTCTTTTTTCTTCGTCATTTAATTGATGATAGAAATAACTGCTTGGAAAAATAACATGACTCATAAATATTCCTACTAGTTGCCTAGAACATAATCCTGTATCAACATTTCTACCGTTTTGATCAAAATGACGATCCAATGCCTTTTTCAAATAGTCATGAATAATCACAGGAAAATCAATATCATCAGTTAAATTTCCTTTCAAACTTTCTGAGATTAGCATTCTAACTAAAGAAATATTTCTTGAAAGTATATTCAGACGATTATCAATAATTTTTTCAAAAAATTTTTCTGTATCTTTTTCTTCAGCAAGTTTCATAATCTTAATATCAAATTGTTTTTCAAGTACATTTTTAATGACTGTCACAAATAAATTTTGTTTAGTAGAAAATTTACGATACAAAGTAATTTCAGCCACATTAGCCTCATTGGCAATATCTTGAGTAGTTGCCTGAAATCCTTTGTTAATAAAAACTTTTTCAACAGCTTTTAAAATTTGTTCAGTTTTGTCCTTCAATAAATTCAGCCCCTAATTTGTTAATATATCTTTCTAGGTTTTATCTTTACAAAACGATCTAAAATAATCAAAATAGCTGGCATGACAACAATTGTACTAAATAAAGCCAGTGAAATATTTATTAAGGTCATCATACCAAAGTTACTCAAGATAACAAAATCTGATGCTAGCAAAGCACTGAAGCCTCCTATGGTTGTAAGTGCAGATGCAAAAATTGATTTCCCAATTTTTTGATTTGATATTATGATGGCATCAATACTCGGCCTTCCTTTTTCTCGTTCTTCATAAAATCTTTCCATGATTAAAATAGTGAATTCTGTACCTATTCCGATGATCAATGCTCCTAAAGTGGCTGTTAGTGGAGTATAGCTTATTCCCCCTATGTACATCACAACTCCTGACCAGCCAACAATTAAAATAATAGGTAACAAAGGAATAAAAGCCTTGATTAGATGTCGGTAAATAACTAACAAACTCAAAAAAACAAGTCCCATTCCAAGTAATGTCATTTTATATCGTCCAGTTGTCAATGCAGAAACCATTTCAACATCTAATACGGATTTACCTGTTACTATTGTTTTTAGGTTATCTGAGTTGTTTTCATAAAGATATTGATTTAAATCTTCAATAAAATTTTTCAATGATTCTGCTTCTAGATGTTTTATTCCAACAGTAATAACGCCTTTGGTTCTTGATTCATTGACAAGTAGTTTCTGTTGTTGAGCTGGGATATTTTTTATTTGTTCTTTTACTTCAGAGTATATTGGGGCTTCTCCATCATTCAATTGTTTGAGTACTTCAGTGATGGAATTTGATTCAACCACTATATTCGGAAAAATCTTTTTAATCTCACTTGTCGTTGTTTCTACCCACTTAAGAGAGTTTGGCGACAAAGTATTTTTGCCTTCATATACGATAGAAACTTGATCGGTTGTTCCAACAATTTCTCTCAATTTATGAATATCCTCTAGGGCCTGAATATTTTGTGGCATAAATGACTCTACATCAGTTTCTGCACTGGCGTCTAGGTCTAACCATATTCCCCAACCAGCGGTGATAAAAGATAGAAAAATAATCAACCATCTTAAAGAAACAAGTCTTTTGGTAAATGATCCCATTATCTTTTCAAACTTTGAAGTTTTTTCTCTATTTCCCAATTTATTAATAGATTCTTTATCTGAAAAAAAATGGTCTCTTGTAAAAAGAAGTGGTATCAAGATCAATATCCCCACAAAGAAACTTATAACCATTCCCACAGTAAGCATTTTGCCGAAATCTTGAATCATTGGGACAGGTGAAGTGTATAATGAAATAAAACCTAAAGCACTAGCTATAAGAGCAGTTAAAACTGCTGGAACCATTTTCATAACAGTCTGATATAAACTTTTGTGTACGGAATTATCGAATTTTTTATTCTGATTCATAGTGTCCCTCGCTTTCTTCCATTTCTTCAGTATAACGACTTTGAAATTGAATAGAATAGTCAATACCCAAACCTATAAGAATAGGAAATACCGCCATGGACACCATGGTGACTGGAATACTCACCCAGCCCATAAAACCCACCGTTCCTATCACTGCTAATAATACTATTCCTAAAGGTAATATTCTCCATCTGACTTTGAATGTGACCATTAACACAACAATCATAACACCTACTGAAAGCATCATCATTTTTGTCATACTATCCTGCATAGAAGTACGAATCGCCTTATCCAGCACTGGTTTTCCTGTAACTATCGTATCTGTTGTTTTTAATGAATTATTATTAAGATAGGAAGTTATAAATTCTACAACTTCGCTTTTCTCGTTATCATTCACCTCACCCTTAAATTTTATAGACATCATCATATTTTTACTACCAATTATCACCTTTTGAAACATATTCCTTAGTTGTTCTTCTTCATCATAGATCATATAATCCAGAGTTTTTTGAGTTTTAGGTAATCCAGGAGATAGAGAGTCGGAATATTCCTGCATGTTTCCAAGATTCTCACTTATAGTTTTTAATTTATCTCCCATTTCTTTTAGTCCTGATCCTAATTCCTTTAATTGAGTTTGCTGTTGTTCTTGCATACTGACTAATTGTTTTTTCTGCTTTTCTACACCTGATTCCATTCCTATCAAAGCATTTTGTGTCTGTTGAGGTACTTCTACAAGTGCAGCTGAATTAGAACCTGTTTGTTTCATTTTTTCAGCAATAATGAGTAGTTGTTGGCTATACTGCTTTAATTGTTGGATTTGTTTTTGTTCTTTTGGCTGGTCTGCAGGTATGGACGAAGCCGTTTTATCAACTGATGTTCCAACTTGTCTAATTTGTTCTCCAAATTGTTCGAACCCATTAACTAATCCTTGTGTACCCTTTTGTAAGTTTTTTTGAGCTTCAATCATTTTCGCTAATCCTTGATCCATTCCTTTGAACATTTCATTTGAAAGTTGAGAATCACTGTCTTTTTCAGCATTTATAATAAGATTATCTCCTATTTCACTCAACTTTCCACCCATTTCATTAAGCCCCTCTACAACTTCTGTCAAGCCTTCTTGAAATTTATTTGCCTGTTTTTCAGCCATTTGATTCACCAACATCACAGGGCTGATAATGCTGTAAATATTTTCATTTTCTATCAATTGTCTCTCTAATCTTTCCATGTGTTCAAAGTTGTTTATGGTTAGTAAATTCTTCAAATTGTCACTCTCGTACATTACGATAATTGACTCACCCCCAAACGTCTTTTCCAATGCTAGATTTTCTTGATATACATCAGAGTTCCTACTGACCAATGTATCATTGCCAGTAGCCATTTGAACATTTATCACACCTACTGCTAAGAGTACAATACTTAAACTAGTAAATATGATGGTTTTTACTGGTTTAATCTTTATTAACTGAATTAATTTCTTGAAAATAAACATAGTGTCTTTCTCCTTTTTATGTATGTTATAACTTACAAACATTTAAATAAAAAAAAATCCTCAAAACTAAAATTCTCTTGTATCTCTATTTTCGTATCCATAGTGTTTAATGGTAAATGTAGCAATAATACCAAAAAAGATGAATGCTGAAAGACTTGCTATTATCGTTCCTATTCCAGCCTCCCAAGGTAGTATTACTTTTCCTTGTGCAGCATTAATAGGAATCACGATAGCCCAAACAATTGTCCCCCATATTAGACCAATAACAGCTGTATTCAATTTTTTAACACTCTCTATCTTCCTTATTATAAAGAGTAGAAAATACCCAGCAACTTGACCTGCAAGAATATGAGTAATTAACTGGAATACAGTTAACTCTGCTCCCATCTGAGATATCCCCATATTTTCTGCTAGCATAACGATTCCAGCTTGAATTAACGAACCAATTAAAAATCCTGTTGAATATTTAATATACATTTTAATACATTCCTCCTAGTTAATTTATTTGTAACACAAATTCTTTTGGTTATTTTACTAGCTAGTCTTTTAATATTATTCTACATAGATGTAAGATTTTATTCCCTCTACTTTGAAAAACTTAAGTGGTCTAATTCCTCATTTTCTTTAAATATTAAAAAGACATGACAGCTTTTTAAAACCATCATGCCTTCCACTTCACTCATATTTATTTAAAATAAAAAAGCTACATTTATCTCCTTAAACAAGAAATAAAATGTAGCTTTTAACATGTATTGTTTGGTTAATTTAGATGCAAGGCATCTTCTTTTATTTCCATAGGTTGATTTTGATTGCTGCCTAACCCTGTCGTGCTTCAATGTAAAGGTTGATATCCTCAACAATATACTTTGTTCCAGTGGTATGCAGTGTTTAATAAAAAGCAGTAATATAATCTAAACCCTGTATTTATTAAAAATACTTATAACCTGTTTCCCGGAAAGATTTTTACTTCATTTTAATCAGTAGCATCAATATTATTCCAGATTTCAGAAACAGCTTCTTTTATTTTATCCCATGTTATATCAGCAGAATAACTGTATTGTTTCTGATATCGACTCCATTCTCTAGATAAAATTTCACTTTGAAATACTTCTTTAAGAACTAATTCTCCATCTAAGAGAATAGACTTTGAACCTCTCTTTTTAGTTGTTGCCATTATAGCTTTGCTTAATGTACCCTTGTCTATAGTATGTCCTTGAACCTTTAATAGAATATAAATATCATAAAAATCTCTCATTCTTGTATTTGCAATTCCTCTTACAATGACAGTTTCAAACTTTTCAGCTATAACTGTTTCTATATTATATGCTAGTATTTCAATACTTCTATCTTCAAGTAGTAAATCAAATTTATAAACTCCTTCCTTGGGAGTTATTTCATCTCCTGTAGTTATATCTACCTTCAGTGGAATTCTAGCATCATCCATAAGTGCCTCAATAGATACTCTATACCCTGAATATTCATCTTCTGTTCTTATCACTTTAATATTTATTAATTTCATATATATGCCATCATCTATTGGTACTGATAATATAGAATCTAATATCCTTTTAATAGAATCCAATGTTACAGGATATGATTTAATGGTTGCATCCATATCAACAGTTGCTCGCATATCCACACCAACTATTGCAGCTACTAACATTCCACCTTTTAATATAAATTTATCTTTAAACTCAGACAAAGATATTCTTTCAAGAAGTCTCTCTAACATATAATTTCTTAAAAGGATTTGTGTATTAATATCTTTTTCTTTAGCCATGTTTTTTATTATGTCTTTCAATTGTCTTAAGTTTTTCATAGTAGTATCTCCACATATTTTCTTAGTATATTTTGAATATCTAATTCTTCAGCATACCTCATTAATAACGGAATATTTTTATCTTTACTTTCTAAATATCTTTTGATCCCATCATTTAAAATTGCAATATCCATGTTATTACGATTCCTTGCTATATCACAAATAGTTCGTTCTTTATTATAAACTTTAATATCTCTACCAAATTGAGTTTTCATTTCAATAACACCTATTTTATGAAACGATTTCTTAACAGTATACACTTTAATTCCTTCATCTTTTAAATGAGATGCATTATATCCAAAAGGTACAGTTACAGACCACTCAAGTGGATCTCTATCTGTTAAGTCATGTAGATACAATGCTGTTTCATGAGAAAAAACAATCCTTTGATTTATAACCTGAAGTCTATACATTTCATCATCAAATGTATTTGGTGTGATATAAACTCCTCTAGAAACCCTTTGTAGTTTTCCTTTTTTAGTAAAAAGGGTTAAATAATATCTTGGGATACCTTCCGCTTCAACTTCTTTTGTAAAAATCAAACCATCTTTCTTTGCTATTAACTTATTTAATTTATTTTCATAACTCATAACCAATCACTCCTTTTTCATCTACGCTATAATTATACTTAATCTTAGCGTAGTTGTAAATAGAAGCAACTCTATCTTTCTAAAACATTCTAGACCAAGGGGATAGACCAAGGGGAGATAGACCAAGGGGACAGGAACCTTGGCATTTATGCCTCTGTTATTAATGCTCTGGATAATCCTGTTAATCTTGAAAGTTGACGGATTGATACTCCTTTAATAGAACCAGGGGGACAGTATAGAACCAGGGGGACAGGAACCTTGGTATTTATGCCTCTGTTATTAAGAAAAAAGAAGCAGTTAGGGGCAGACTTGAAATATTCTCTTTTTCAAGTCTAACCCTTGTTTTTTCATAACCTCACCCACTTTTGCCCCTTGACTTACTTATTTAATGCTTTGTAGTCCTAATTTCATAGCTAATTTTCTAAGAAATGGGTTATACATAACTGGAGATTTTGAATTTTTAATAAGTAAATTTAACTTAATATCTTTTACTTTATGTTTATATCTGTCTAAAAATCCATCTATTCCTTTTTCTAAACTTTGGGCTAAATATAAAGAGCTTTTTAGTGCATAACTAATTCCTTCTGCTGAGCTAGGGCTAATGGCACCTGATGCTTCTCCAACCAGAGCTATCCCATCCCTTCCTACATAAAACTGAGATCCCTTTTTAGGCCTAAATATATATGCACCCTCTGTTTTTACTTTATTATCAAAGTTAAAGCCTAAATATGTTAGTTTTTTTTTTAATATATCGTGCTTTTCTCTGGTATTTTGCTTTGGTCTAAGAGCCGATCCTAATAATATATAATCTTCTTTTGGTATTATCCAAGAGTAAAAGTCACTTATTTCTTCATCAAAAATTGCTGTAAAATAGGGCATATCACCTGGACTTTTAAACCATTCCTGAATTGCGATGTAGTTTTCAGGGCTATTTTTGTCATTCCTAATACATTTTCTTAATTTAGAAGAGGCACCATCAGCACCTACGATAACTTTTGCCTTTGCAGTTATCTCTTGTCCATTATAAATATATTTGATTTCATATCCACCTGGTATTTGGTCAAAGCTTTTAAAAAGAGAGTTAAACTTCTTATCAATACCTTTTGGCAATATAGAAATCAACCAACTATCAAACTTTTCCATATCCATATTATAATAAAATCTCTGATACAGCCTTTCCAGATTATTTGTTAAATCAATAGTTCTTACAGCAAAAAGTTGTGGATGGACTAGAATATCTTTAGGTATCCCTAAGCCCAACTTTGCAATCATTTTCTGAGCATCCGGCGCTAGTAACCCACCACAGCATTTATTTATATGGTTTTGGGGATTCTCATTGTCTAAATCCCGTTTATCTATTAACAAAATCTTATATTTATCTCCAATTAATCGTGTAAGATTAGCTCCAGCAGGACCTGCCCCTACTATTATAATATCATACATAGTTCACCTCATAAGTTTCAATTACTTTTATTTTTCATTTTTTAAAATACTACTCCACAATATCCTCTCTATATTCTAAAATATCACCTGGTTGACATTCTAAAGCTTTGCATATTTCTTCTAATGTTGAAAACCTAATAGCTTTTGCTTTTCCATTCTTTAGTATTGAAATGTTAGCCATAGTTATTCCAACCCTTTCGAAAAGTTCTGTAACACTCATTTTTCTTTTAGCTAGCATTACATCAATATTGATTATAATCGCCATATTATTCACCTCATATCGTTAGATCATTATCATTTTTAATATCTATGGCATTTTTTAATAACTTTTGGAGTACAGCAGCAAAGACTGCAATAACCATTGGTGCAAAAATAAAGATCATTCCAATCAATGTCGCCCCAGGAGCATCGTCTATTTCACCAACTATATAGAAAAGTGGCATGCTAAGTATATATAATATACTGATTGTAGTTGCATAATTTTTTATATTTTTTAAAGCTTTTACAGATAACTCTGAAAAAGCTTTATTAGTATCAATATAGTTTAAAAGTTTAAATGCCTGATACAACGCAAGAAAAAATGGTATAGCTGACATATACATAACTATTAAAATGCCATATAAAATATAAGCCATTTTCAAACTGCTTTCTGCTGCGTCCTTAGCTATCATAGGTAAACCAAATATACATAAAGCAAGAATAGGCATTCCAATTAAACAAACAGCAAGTTTTAAAAAGATTGTTTCTCGTTTCATATAAAACACCTCACTTAAAATTATTCACAATTTCATTATAACAAGTTTTTTATCGTTTCACAATAAAATTATATTAAATTTCATTATGTATTTATTGATATCTCTTTTAACTACATAAAAAAACACCGGGCGATATGCACAGTAATATATGAAGAAAACATTATTATCCATTATTTCATTATCCATAGATAGATTTTTTAAGCTCTATGTAATTTTAGATTATCATATACAAAATCAAAAAAGAATTTTTATAAGCAATTTAGGGCATTATAAAAGCCTTAATTCGCAAAATGTAAATTAAGGCTTTATATTGTATTATTTAGTTTGTTTAGCTTAATTACCAAAACAAAAAGTTTTATATATTATTACCAAATTTTTTTTCAATTTCAATAAGCCCTAATAAAATGTCTAATACTTCCTCTACAATATCTCTTGGTGCCTCTTCATGGAAATATACATGTCTTGCATTTGCATCCAAAGCTTTTACCTGTTGTAAGACACATTATAACTCCAGAAGTCTTGCTTCTTTCATCTAAATTAACGTGTAATGGAAAATTTTTAATAGTGTTAGTAATCTAACAAGTTAAAAAATTATAACTTGAATTTGATAATACTAGTACAGGTCTCTTCTTTGTTGAAGTTAGATCACTGAAGGGTATTGGGATAAGGAGAATCTCTCCTTGGTTATATCAGGTGTTTCTTTAATTAGCTTATATAGTATTGTTTTAGCTGTATTCATTTAAGCACCACCTTACCTTTTTACTTAGTTCTATTATATCCTAAATAAAAATTTATTTGAACATATTTTATGCTGTTTTTTTAGGGCAGACCAAGGGAACAGGAGCCTTGTAGAGAAAATTGTAAGTGAATAAATTTATGAGTTTTATATTAAATTCTCTTAACTATAATTGTATTATAATGTTTCTGCATTATCAATGTGAATAATTTAATTGCCAAGGTTCCTGTCCCCTTGGCACCCTTGGCACTGGACATTCGATTTTGCTATCTTGTTTATTACAGATTATGTTCATTATGGAAAATTACTTAATGGATTTAATCCTATCCAAATCAGAACTACAAAGTATTTCGAGATTAGAAAATATTTTTTCTGCTGACCAGTCCCACCATTTCAATTCCAACAAATAATCGATCAATTTATCTTCAAACCTTTTCTTAATAGTTTTACTTGGATTTCCACCTGCAATATGATATGTAGGAACATCTTTTGTAACTATTGAGTTTGCTGCAATAATTGCTCCGTCACCTATGCAAACTCCAGGCATAACAGTAACATTTTGCCCAATCCAAACATCATTACCAACAACAGTATCGCCCTTAAGTGGCAAATCTTTAAGATATGGCATTACCTTTTCCCAGCCGTTGCCCATGATATTAAACGGATAGGTTGTCACAGAGTTCATTCGGTGGTTTGCACCATTCATAATAAATTCTATGCCTTTAGCAATAGCACAAAACTTACCAATAATCAATTTATCGCCAATAAATTCATAATGGTGTGTAATGTGTTCTTCGAATTTTTCTGCTCCGTTGATATCATCATAATAGGTATAATCCCCAACAATAATATTGGGGCGTGTAATCACATTTTTAATATAACAAACACTTTTTATTGCATCGTTTGGATATATCGCATTTGGATTTGGACCGTATTGCATTTTTTATGCCTCCTGTTATATAAACTTTTCTTAATTCGCTAAATTAGAATCATGTCCAACTAACACTATAAAACACCTTCGATATAAAAGTAAAAACTATATAATTTCCTTCATTTAATTGTTTAATTTTAAAGATTATATTTCAAGATAGAAGCCATTGTTAAATTTTTTTTAATTTCAATATATAGTGAGTATATCCTTTTAAATCGTCTTCTACTTCTCCAAAGGATATAGTTTCCATGGCAACAAAAATATTATCTTTTGTTATATAAAACATAGGATTTGACAAAACGCCATCTTCTACATACATAGTATAATGTTTGATTTCATGGACATCTAATTCCTTTTTTATATCATCATAGTCAAATATAAAACTCAGACCCTCAAAATTCTCAAGATTTTCTCTGGCTAAGTCATCATAATATTTATCACCGTAGTCCTTCACGGTTATAAATTCAAAACCTTCTGATGGCTTTTCTCCAAATGTTCCTGATGTTTCATAGAAATAGCTCTCTCCTATTGAAAACTCTACATCTGTGAAAGTTTCTGTTACTATTTTTAAGTCATTTTGATATTGTTCTTCAGTTATTGCTGAAGATTTGCGCATATAAACAACTTCATCAAATTTGTATTCTCCATAAAAATCAGCTATGTTTAAAGAGGTGTTGTCTATAGATTTATTAGAAGACTCACACCCTATTGAAAGTAAAAAAATAATAATTTGCAAAACAATTATTACTGTAATCTTTTTATTCATACTTTCTCATCCTTGTTTTTACAGGTTAATTCATATTTTAAAGATATTATCTATCAATACTACTTGCAAATTGCTATTTATAACGCTATTTTTTTCCATTTCCTTATCTTAGTCCTAAAAGTGCCAAACGGCGCAACTGTATTTACATGAATAAATTTATATACTTCCCATACCGCTGTTTTTGTAGCTTCATCAGCCCACTTCCTTTTATGGGGTTTAAATAATTCCTCCGCTGTCATATCATCTATCATTTTATAAATATCATTAATATTTTCTTCGAGCATATCTTTTAATTCACTTAAAGATAAGTGAGCATATGTATATGTAAACCATTGATGCAATTCACCTAACTGGTTCCATTTAAACATTTCAGTTGGCGTTTTGACTTCTAATCCTAATCTTTCATCATTTTCCCACTTTAAAACTAAAGTTGTCCACCCCACTTGATAGGAAAGATTTTCTGCAGGAGTTCTGTCCACTTCTTCATATATTTTATCCTTAAGATTTTCTGGAATGTTATCAAATTCTAAAATGTATTTTTCATACATTTTCTTAATTTCACTTTTTAATTCTTCTTTATTTTCGTATGCTCTCATTTAATATCTCCTTTTCAAATTTCCAACAGACCAAGGGGACAGGAACCTTGGCATTTATGCCTCTCTTATTAATGTTCTGGATAATCCTGTTAATCTTGAAAGTTGACGGATTGATACTCCTTTAATGTTTTTTAATTCTTTCAGTATAAGATTCCTTTTTTCAGAGTCTAACATTTTCAGTTCACTTATGCTACCTAAACCCCTAGATAATATCTCTTGTACCACTTCTTGATCTGTAAATTTTACAAAATCATCGTAATCTATATGATTGGTATTACCTTCTTCATTCATAAATTTGATAAATTTATTTCTCGCTTCTGAATCATTTTCTGAAAATATTGATAATCCATATTCGTAATTTATACCATCAACTTTTCCTATGTAACAGTTATAACTGGACCATCTATATTCTTCAATAGCTTTTACCATTCCAGCTTTGACTGGATTTTGATGGATATACCTAAGAACATTAATAAAGTAATTATTATCCTCTACACATTCACTTTTGAACCTTTCTTGATACAAATGTCCTACTCTTTCATATTTTTTATTATACCAATATACATAACTAGAACATATTCTTTTGATTACTGTAGAGATAGCATCTTCTCCCTCATGTATTAATAGATGAACATGATTATCCATTAAACAATAACCGTAAATCTGAAACTTTTCAGATTTATTATACTCTCTAATTATGGTAATAAATCTACTTTTATCATCTTCATTTTCAAATATAGGCTGCTTATTAATTCCTCTTAGCATAACATGATAGATACCAGTCTCACTTCTTCTTCTAGCTCTTCTTGGCATAACATTCACCCCTAATTAAATATAGAGAAAATTGTAAGTGAATAAATTTATGAGTTTTATATTAAATTCTCTTACATATAATTGTATTATAATGTTTCTACATTATCAATATTAATAATTTAAATGCCAAGGTTCCTGTCCCCTTGGCACTATATATATATTTCTACATTATCAATATTAATAATTTAAATGCCAAGGTTCCTGTCCCCTTGGCACTATATATATACTGTCCCCTTGGCACTATATATATACGTTCTGTCCCCTTGGCACTATACAAAATCCTCCATCTTTCGTTCGTCACATTTCGGCACAATAATGATTTACCGTAGTACATAGACAGAAGAATAGGTTATTTTTCTAACTATCCATTTTTAGTAAGATAAAAAATTTCACATGAAAAAAGCCGCATAAAATGCGACTTTCATTGATTCGTAGATTTAATTGGTGGAGGCGAGGGGACACTTTTATCCATTGTTTCCAATGGTGCTGACTATATCTTGAACTTCAATTGAAGTCCTCTGGCGTGTTATGAAAGTCTTATATTTTGGGAAATTCACCAAAATAACTTCCATCCTAGTACATCCTTATAGGATGCCTATGAGTCGATACAGGGCTTCGAGATTTCTCCCTTTACCCCTCGGTATTGCCGTCGATCTTTAACGTTACGGTTTCACCGATGTAAGCCAGATTTTCACTTACAGTTCACACTGCAAGGCGACTCTTTTTGAATCGAACCCCTGTCCGAAAGCACTTTATCACAAGCTTCTCCGAGTACAGTCATTGATTTAGATTCTCGTCGCTAGTATCCCCCAATGACAGGCTATACCTTTGACCAGTCCCAATTTATCTACATTTAGGTCGAGACACCCCTAATGTAGTTCCCCACTAAGTTGACGCCCTAACTCCAAGCCGTAGGCAACCTGGGTAGGACGAGCAGCTATACTAAGCTGCTAATGCGTAATTATCGTTTGCGTTTATCTTTATGTTCCCCAGTTTTTTAAGGCGGACCCCAAGGAAAAACCTCCACTCGCTACTCGATGACTCCATACCCCCGTCGAAACCAATACGCCCCCATGATATATAGTAAAGATCTAATATGATCTTTGTCTTTCACGTAGTTCTTTTTTAATTCTCATTTGAGCATCTTTTTTGGCGATATCATGACGTTTATCATATAACTTTTTACCCTTAGCTACTGCTATTGATAGTTTAACAAGACCTCTTTCATTAATATACACTTTCAATGGTACTATAGTTAACCCTTGTTGAGTTGTATAACCTAGAAGTTTATTTATTTCTTTTTTGTGTAGAAGAAGCTTTCTAGTTCTAACAGGATCAACATTAAAAATATTTCCCTGTTCATATGGGCTTATGTGCATATTGTGGATAAATATCTCACCACCATTTACCTCTGCATAACTATCCTTTAGATTAATCCTACCCATTCGTATGGATTTTACCTCAGTACCTGTAAGTGCTATTCCAGCCTCATAGGTTTCTTCGATAAAATAGTCATGCCTAGCTTTTTTATTGTTAGCAATTACTTTATATTGTCCCATATTCACACCTTCTTTGAATGCCCCTTTTAAATCTTGAGTCTTATCATAACATGCATTGCAGATTATGTCAAGTAGGCAGGGAATTATTTGAAATTTTATGTGTTATTCTAATTTTACTTTATGGTACAAATTTTTCTAAAGCTTTAACCACTCCATCTTCATCATTTGTTACAGTCACATAATTAGCTGATTTTTTTACTATTTCTTCTGCATTACCCATTGCAATTCCTAAACCTGCATAGGTAAGCATACTAATATCATTTTCATTATCACCTAGGCATATGACTTCTTCACTTTTGATATTTAAAGACTGAGCTAAATGCTTTACCGCATTTCCTTTAGATACACCTTTATTCATAATCTCAATATTATTATGCCATGATTTGCTTATCTCTACTTCTTTTATTTTTTCTAAGACCTGACGCATTTTATTTAAAAGCTCCATATCATCTGTGTTAATTTGAATTTTATAGACCTTTTCATCAAAATTAGATACTAGCTCATAAGGATCATCTATAAGCTGTATATCTAATTGTTCCTCTTCCTTCATAGCTTTATTCCATTCGATATATTTTAATGCACTATAAGCCAACTTTTTAGTATAAAATTTTTCTTCTGTATAGAAATGGAAATATAAATCATTTTCCCTACATATATCGAAAACCTTAAAACACACTTCTGGTTCTATATGACTTTCATATATAATACTATTATTATGTAAATCCTTTACAATAGCACCATTACAGGCAATTATAGGAGTAACAATCTCTAAATGCTTTGCATATACTCTAGCTGAAGTAAATATCCTTCCTGTAGCTATTGCTACATGTATACCTTTATCTAATAATTCCTTAAATATTTGTTTTGTTTTTTCAGATACATTACCAGTACTATTTAGCAATGTTCCATCCATATCACTAACCACAAGCTTATACATTTTGCAAACTCCTTCCTATAACACAGCCTCGAGACTGTCATTCTGAGTGTAGCGAAGAATCTTAGTATTTGAGTGGCTTTCAAGATTCTTTATTCAACTATCGTTACATTCAGAATGACAAAAACCAGTGCTTTTCAACAGTCTTAAGGAGATACCATATGGTATCTCCTTATAGACCATTGTATTATTCTAATAACATAAAGTCAATTTCCTTTTGAGACACATCTGCTTTTATTACCTTTATACGAACTGGATCACCAATTTTATATGTTTTCTTTGTTCTTTCACCTCTAAATAGATAGTTTTCGTCATCAAATATATAATAATCGTCTACCAGAGAACTAATCCTTACTAGACCTTCTATAGTGTTGTCCAGTTCCACAAACATACCAAATGAAGTTACACTACCGATAATTCCTTCAAATTCTTCTCCAATATGATATGTCATAAACTCCGTCTTTTTCAAATCATCTGTTTCTCGCTCTGCTTCCATTGCCAATCTTTCTCGATCCGAAGAAATTTGTGCAGCTTTAGTTACTATTTCTTTAAGGTTTTTAATTCTCTTTCCAGTTATTTTACCACGTAAAGTTTCTTTGATGATTCTATGAATCTGTAGGTCAGGATATCTTCTTATAGGTGAAGTAAAGTGAGAATAATATTGTGCAGCTAGTCCAAAGTGACCTGAATTCGTTGGAGAATAAATAGCTTTTTTTAATGCTCTCAACATTAGAGTATTGATTATTTTTTCTTCTTTTCTGCCTTCAACCTTTTTAATTAAATCCTGCAAAGTACTAGGATGCACTTCATTTGTTACACCTTTTAAGTGATATCCAAAGTTATGAATAAATTTATTAAAAGCTTCAATTTTTTCAAGATCTGGTTCTTCATGTATACGATACACAAAAGGTATTTCAGTCCAATAAAAATGTTCAGATACAGTTTCATTGCAAATAAGCATAAATTCTTCTATTATCCTGTTTGCTATCCTTCTTTCAGATTTTTTAATTTCTATAGGTTTTCCTTTTTCATCTAATATTATTTTTGATTCATCAAAATCAAAATCTATACTTCCTCTATCATCTCGGCGTTTTTTTAAAATCAATGATAATTTTTCCATAGCTTTAAAAGTATCTATTAAATAATCATAGCTTTTCATTAATTTTTCATCTTCATTTTCTAATATATCAGATACATCTGTATATGTCATTCTTTCACTGGTTTTAATAACACTTTCGTATACTTCATGATTCATTACTTTTCCTTCTGTATTAATTTCCATATTTACAGACAAAGTAAGTCTATCTACTTTGGGATTTAAACTACATACGCCATTTGAAAGCTTTCTAGGAAGCATAGGAATAACTCTATCTACTAAATAAACACTGGTCCCTCTTTTTAATGCCTCTTTATCTAATGCTCCTTGTTCTTTTACATAATGGGTAACGTCTGCAATATGTACACCTAGAAGATAATTCCCATTATCTAATACTTTAATTGAAACTGCATCATCAAGATCCTTTGCATCTGCTCCATCTATGGTTATAATTGTTTCATTTCTTAGATCTCTTCTTTTATCAAATTCTTCTTGAGGTATTTCTTCTGGTATTGCAATAGCAGCTTCCTCAACTTTTTTAGGAAATTCTTCTGGAAGTTTATGTTTTTTTATAATAGAAATAATATCAGTACCTACATCATCTTTGTGTCCTAGCACTTCTATTACTTTTCCCTCTGGATTTCTTCTTGGTTCTGGCCATCTTGTAATATGTGTTATTACCTTATACCCATCTTTAGCACCATTAACTTCAGATTTAGGTATATATATATCCATATTAATTCTTTTGTCATCAGGAACTACAAACCCAAAATTCCTACTACTTTCAAAAGTACCTACAATTTCTTCATTTGCACGTTCTATTATTCTTATTATTTCTCCCTCAGACTTTTTCCCATCTCCACTTTTTCTAGTTATTCTTCCTATAACCTTATCATAATGCATAGCACCATTTAACTCAGTAGAAGGTACAAAAACATCAGGATAGCTTTCTACTTCAGAAAGTATAAACCCAAATCCTTTTCCGTGCATTTGTAGCTTACCTACAATCAGATTCATCCTCTCAGGTGCAGCATAGCGATTTTTTTTCGTTTTAATTATTTCTCCCCTTTTTTCCATATCATCTAAGGTAGAATAAAAAACCCCTGTTTCATCTGACCCTATATCAAAAACATTAGCTAAATCACTATCTGACATTGGATTATAAGCTTTTTCTCTCATAAACTCCAATATTTTCTCTCTATTTACCACTTTAACTCCTCCTGTCTTAAGTTTAAAAATAAATAATGTGTAAAATCATTTCATAAACTCGTTATAGTTATTCTTACCAATTAATAAAATTTTACACATATAGTACATCCTTTACGTTAGTTTCCTACATTTCCTAGGAAATAGCGTCCTATTATTGTGTTTATCTTATATATATCCAATAAAATAAACTGCAACCAATTAAAATATTTAAAATAAATATCAAAGGAATTCCAATGGTAAAACTACTGTGTTGGGTTTTATGCCTAAACATAGTCATTCCCATCATTATTCCTGCCGCTCCCCCTAATATGGCTATAAGAAATAGACTTCGTTCTCTTATTCTCCATTTATTTTTCTTAGATTTATTTTTATCAATATAGATAATAAAAACTCCATAAATATTCATAAGTAGAATGAACATAGCAAAATAAAATTCCTTCATATTGTATATACTTTCAGTTGTAATTTTTATATCCACATTTTTCCTCCTTCCTTATTTTTTCTATATACATAAATAAATCCTACTTCAGCATCTGAAGTAGGATTTATATTATTTAATATTATTAAAATAATCCCCCGAATCTTAGGAATAATGGTGCGAACACTAGAGCAACTATAGTCATAAGCTTAATAAGGATATTAATAGATGGTCCAGATGTATCTTTAAATGGATCTCCTACAGTGTCACCAACAACTGCTGCCTTATGAGGCTCACTACCCTTTCCACCATGATTACCTTCTTCAATATATTTCTTAGCATTATCCCATGCACCACCAGCATTAGCCATCATAATTGCCATTACTACTCCTGATGCAAGAGCTCCTGCTAACAAACCACCTAAAGCTTCAGGTCCAAGAATTAATCCTGTAGCAAGAGGTGCTACAACTGCCATAACACCAGGAACAAGCATTTCTTTAAGGGCTGCTGCTGTACTGATATCTACGCATCTTGCATAATCAGGCTTAGCTTTTCCTTCCATTATTCCAGGAATTTCTTTAAACTGTCTTCTTACTTCTTCTATCATTTGGAATGCAGCCTTACCAACTGACTCCATTGTCATAGCTGAGAATAAGAATGGAAGCATTGCTCCTATTAATAATCCGACTACTACAAGAGGATCTAGTAAATCTATTTTTTCTAACTTAACAACCTGTGAATATGAAGCAAATAACGCAAGAGCAGTAAGTGCTGCTGATCCAATAGCAAAACCTTTACCTATTGCAGCTGTAGTATTACCTACTGCATCAAGCTTATCAGTGATAGCTCTAACTGACTTAGGTAGTTCTGACATCTCCGCAATACCACCAGCATTGTCTGCTATTGGTCCGTATGCATCTACAGCTACTGTTATACCAGTTGTTGATAACATACCAACTGCAGCTAAGGCTATACCATAAAGCCCTGCAAATTTAAATGCTACTAATATTGCTATTGCTATAAATAATATAGGTATAGCAGTTGAGTACATACCCACAGCTAAACCACTAATTATTGTAGTAGCAGGACCAGTTTCAGATTGTTGTGCTATCTTTTTAACTGAAGCATAATCTCCTGATGTATAAACCTCTGTTACTTTTCCAATAATTGTACCTACAATTAATCCAGCAGTAATTGCCCAGAAAGCATTTAAATCACCAAACATCGTTCTACTTAAGAAAAATGCTGCTATGATAACAATTAGTGCCGCCACATAGGTTCCCATGTTTAATGCTTTATGTGGGTCTGAATTTTCATCAGCACGAACAAAAAATGTTCCTATAATAGATGCAAGTATTCCAACAGTAGCCAATAATAGTGGGAATACTGCTCCACTAGTTGGGTCTATATTAGGCATTACCACACCTAGGGTAATAGCTGCAATTATAGATCCTACGTAAGATTCAAATAAATCAGCACCCATACCTGCTACGTCACCAACATTATCACCAACATTATCTGCAATAACAGCAGGGTTTCTTGGATCATCTTCAGGTATACCTGCTTCTACTTTACCAACTAAATCAGCACCTACGTCTGCAGCTTTTGTATATATACCTCCACCAACACGTCCAAACAACGCAATAGAAGAAGCACCAAGTCCAAACCCAGTAATTATTTCAGGATCTTTAAATATTATATAAAGTACACCAACACCTATAAGTCCTAATCCTACTACCGACATTCCCATTACCGCACCACCGTTAAAAGCAACGCCTAGTGCTTTGTTCATACCACTTTCTCTTGCTGCATTTGCAGTTCTAACATTTGCTTTTGTTGCAACCTGCATTCCAAAAAAACCAGCTAATGCTGAAAATAAAGCTCCAATTAAGAAACATATAGCTGTTGTCCAACCAATTCCTATTCCTAATACAACAAATAAAATACCCGCAAATATTGCTAAAGCTTTATACTCTCTTGTTAAAAATGCCATTGAACCTTCATGTATATATGAAGATATTTCTTTCATTCTCTCAGTACCAATTGCAACCGCATTAATTTTTCCAGCCAGAATAAATGCAAATATTAATGCTACTGCCCCCATTATAGGCGCAAAAAATTCTAAACTCATTTATTATCCTCCCTTTACAACAAGAAATCTTGTGTTGTCTTTTTCTGTGTTGTTTATAATATTTTAGGAAGCCATACCTGCTTAAGTAAAGCTATTACAACTTCCATTTTTGTTTTTATTGTAAATATACTAAGATTAATGATGTAATGATAAATGCAATAGCACCAACAGTTGTTACTTTACTTAGTATCGCCTCGAATCCTCTTCCTTTTTGCTTTCCCCAAATCTGCTCAGCTCCACCAGCTATTGAACCTGATAATCCAGCACTCTTACCTGATTGTAGAAGTATACTACCAATCAATACTAAACTGGCTAAAACTTGTATAATCATAAATACTGTCCTCATTATTTCCACCTCCTCTATGTAATTACCATACATATTTTAACATAGGTCATATTTAAAATCAATAAATATTATCATTTGCATTATTGAAATATAGAGATATTTCCTACTTTTTAAAGGATTTTTACCCTAAAGTCAGTTATCTAATATTTCATTATAGTACTAATAAAACTAAAGCAATAACAAAAGAGATTTTATCATTCTTTTATTATTGCTAAATATTACTAATATTATACTTTATTTTATATTATAAAAAGCTGATTTTCCAGGATATCTAGATGTAAATTCTAGTAGCTCTTCTATTCTTAAAAGTTGATTATATTTTGCAACTCTATCAGTACGTGATGGAGCACCAGTTTTAATTTGACCAGCATTTACTGCCACTACTAAATCAGCTATGGTAGTATCTTCAGTTTCCCCTGATCTGTGAGATATAACAGCACTATAACCTGCTCTTTTAGCCATTTCTATAGAATCTAAGGTTTCAGTTATTGTTCCTATTTGATTTAACTTTATAAGTATAGAATTAGCTGTTTTTTCGTTAATACCTTTGCTTAATCTTTCAGTATTAGTAACAAAAAGATCATCTCCTACTAGTTGTACCTTACTTCCTAATCTCTCAGTAAGTAGTCTCCAACCCTCCCAATCATCTTCATCCAATCCGTCCTCTATAGATATAATTGGATATTTCTTGATTAACATATCATAAAATTCTACCATTTGCTCTGCATTTTTTACTACACCTTCACCAGCTAAATTATAATTGTTTTCATCTTTGTCATATAGCTCTGTAGCAGCTACATCTAATGCTAACATTATATCTTCTCCTGGTTTATAACCTGCCTTATCAATAGCTTCCATTATAACTTGCAATGCTTCTTCGTTAGATGCTAGATTAGGAGCAAAACCTCCTTCATCACCTACACCTGTATTAAGATCTTTTTCTTTCAGAACTTTCTTCAAGCTATGAAATACTTCTGCACCCATTCTTAAAGCTTCTCTAAAGTTTTGTGCACCAACAGGCATAACCATAAACTCCTGAATATCTACATTATTATCAGCATGTTGACCGCCATTTAAGATATTCATCATTGGCACTGGCAAAGTTTTAGAGTTCACTCCACCTATGTATTGGAACAATGGTAGTCCTAAGGATTCTGCAGCTGCTCTTGCTACTGCCATTGAAACTCCTAATATTGCATTTGCACCTAATTTTGCCTTATTAGGTGTACCATCTAGCTCTATCATAGCCATATCTATTCCAACTTGATCTAGGGCATCAAAGTCTATGATTTCTGGTGCAATTATTTCATTGACATTTTTCACTGCATTTAAAACGCCTTTTCCTAAATATCTATTTTTATCTCCATCTCTAAGTTCAACTGCTTCAAATGCTCCTGTTGAAGCTCCTGAAGGAACAATGGCTCTGCCCATGGAACCATCTTCAAGATAAACCTCTACCTCTACTGTTGGGTTTCCTCTGGAATCTAAAACCTCTCTAGCAAAAACATCAACTATTACTGTTGACACATTGATCACTCCTCTAAAAATTTACTATTTGAATGAAATCATTAGCATTTAAGCTTGCTCCGCCTACCAATGCTCCATCAATATCTTCTTGATCCATTATTTCTTCTATATTACCTGGTTTTACACTACCACCATACTGTATTCTTACTTCACTACAAATATCTTCTCCATATAACTCTCTTAAAGTTTCTCGAATGCGAAAAGCCACCTGATTTGCCTGTTGAGCAGTAGCTGTTTTTCCTGTTCCTATAGCCCAGATAGGTTCATAAGCAATAACTACTTTTTTAACTTCATCAGAATCTATTCCCTTTAAAGCATTCATAACCTGGGAACGTATTAACCTTTCAGTTTCTCCATTTTCTCGTTGTTTTAGAGTTTCACCTACACATACAATAGGTTTTATTCCATGCTTCAACACAGAAAACGCTTTATTATTTACAGTTTCATCTGTTTCATTGAATAGCTGACGTCTCTCTGAATGCCCAATCACACAATAATCTACTCCTATATCCTTAAGCATTAAAGGAGATATTTCTCCTGTAAAAGCTCCTTGCTCTTCCCAATGAACATTTTGTGCTGCTACCTTTATATTTGTCCCTTTTACAGCCTCTTTAATAGGCGCTAGAAGAGTATATGGAACACAAAGCACAATCTCAACCTCTGTTCCCTTTAGTGGTTCTTTTATTTTTTCTATAAAATCCAATGCCTCTGCTGATGTTTTATACATTTTCCAATTTCCTGCTATAATTGGAATTCTCAAAAAAACACCTCCTAATATTATTACTTATTATCTATTACTGAAATACCAGGTAGTTCTATACCTTCTAAAAATTCTAGGGAAGCTCCTCCACCTGTAGATATATGAGTCATATTGTCTGCAAATCCTAACTGCTCTACAGCTGAAGCACTATCTCCACCGCCAATAATAGTTGTGCCACCACTTTCTGATACAGCCTTAGCAATTTCCTTTGTACCAATAGCAAATGCTGGAATTTCAAAAACTCCCATAGGTCCATTCCAGATTACTGTTTTAGACTGCTTTATTTCACTAGAGAATAGTTCAATTGTTTTAGGCCCTATATCTAATCCCATCATATTTTCAGGAATTTCATTTGCTAATACAGTTTTATGATATGTATCTTCTTTAAATTCTTCTGCAACCACTACATCTAAAGGAAGTAGTAGCTTTACACCCTTATCTTTTGCATTATCTATTAATTCTTTTGCAAGCTCTACCTTTTCTTCCTCTAGTAAAGACTTACCTATATTATATCCTTTTGCCTTAAGAAATGTAAATGCCATTCCTCCACCTATTATAAGAACATCTACTTTTTCAGTAAGGTTTTTAATTACACCTATTTTGTCAGATACCTTTGCTCCCCCTAATATTGCCACAAAAGGTCTTTGAGGATTATCTAGGGCTTTTCCCATAATTTCTATTTCTTTTTGAATCAAATAACCTACAGCAGAAGGTATATACTCTGCTATACCTGCTGTTGAAGCGTGAGCTCTATGAGCTGTACCGAAGGCATCATTTACAAATATATCTCCTAGATTAGCTAAATCCTTAGAAAATTTAGGATCATTTTTTTCTTCTTCTTTTCTAAATCGGACATTTTCTAATAATACTACTTCTCCCTCTTCCATCTCAAATACAGCTTTCTCTGCACTTTCCCCTACTACTTCTTCATCTGATGCAAATGTTATTTGCTGATTTAGTAATCCTGCCAATCTTTTAGCTACTGGTTCAAGACTATACTTTTGATTTGGTACTCCTTTTGGTCTTCCAAGATGAGATAGTAAAATGACCTTAGCTTTATTATCCACAAGATACTTTATAGTTGGGATAGCACCTTTAATTCTAATATCATCTGTTATATAATTATTATCATCCATAGGTACATTAAAGTCACATCTTACTATCACTCTTTTACCTTTTACATCAATATCTTCAATGTTTCTTTTTCTTACCATGTTTTCACCCCAAGCTTTTCCATTTAATCCTTCATATTATATTTAACATACTCTTGCGTAACCGTCAATGGCATAACTTGCTTTTATATTAATTAGTAAACTCTAAGATAAAGAAATTTAAATTATCCAATAGAGCCTTTTTCTACGATATAGCTTAATAAATCAACAACCCTAGAAGAATATCCCCATTCATTATCATACCAAGATACTACTTTCACAAGATTATCTTCTATTACCATTGTAGATAATCCATCAACAATAGAGGACCTACTATCTTGTCTGTAGTCTATTGAAACAAGAGGTTCTTCACTATAACCCATAATACCTTTTAAGCTTCCTTCTGAAGCTTCTTTTAACTCCTTGTTTATTTCTTCCACGTCTACACTTTTTCCTAATTCACATACTAAATCAACTACTGAAACAGTGGGAGTAGGTACTCTCATAGCTAGTCCATTTAACTTACCCTTAAGCTGTGGTAAAACTAAAGCTACAGCCTTAGCTGCACCAGTAGTAGTTGGAATTATAGACTGAGTTGCTGCTCTAGCACGTCTTAAATCTTTATGAGGTAGATCTAGTATTTTTTGATCGTTAGTATAAGAATGAGTAGTAGTCATAAGACCTTTTACAATTCCAAACTTTTCATCTAAAACCTTAGCAAAAGGAGCTAGACAGTTTGTTGTGCAAGAAGCGTTTGAAATAATATGATGCTTTTGAGGTTCATATTTTTCATGATTAACACCCATAACTATAGTTATATCCTCATCTTTAGCTGGAGCTGAAATAATTACTTTTTTAGCGCCTCCTTTAATATGTTTTGTTGCATTATCTTTATCTGTAAATAATCCTGTAGATTCAATAACAATTTCAACACCCAAATTCTTCCATGGTATATTTTCTGGATCCCTTTGGGCAAAGATTTTAATTTCTTTACCATTAACTATTAATGCATCCTTCTTAGCTTCAACTGTCCCATCAAATTTCCCAAATACACTATCGTATTTAAGTAAATGAGCCAAAGTATCTGCATCTGTTAAATCATTTATTGCGACTATTTCGAAATTTGGATTTTTATAAGCCATTGCTATCTTAAAGGCATTCCTACCTATTCTTCCAAAACCATTAATTCCTACTTTTACTTTCATTTTAAATCCTCCCTTTATTATTAAAATTTTAATATTTCTTCTGCTAGTATTTCATCAATAACTAAGACCAAGTTATTATTTAATTTACTAATAGCAACAATTGCTTCTGCCTTCTCTGCCCCTGCAGCTGCAGTCACTATATTTTTCATTTTTTTATAATATTCTAGCTTAACCCCAACAGTATTAACCTCGTGAACTATGTCCCCATTCTTATTAAAATAATATCCAAAGGCTTCTGCTACAGCACCTTTATTAAGTAAACCATCTATTTCATCCTCGCCTAATTCTCTTCTTCTAGCCATTTTATCTGCTCTACCAATACCGAAAACTAACAAGTCTGCTTTATTAATATAGCTCATTACTTCTTTAATACTGGGCTCTTCTGATAAAGTAGTAAATATATCTTTAGAAATATTATCGGGCATATAAAGAAGCTTATATGTAGCTTTTAACTTTATAGCAACTTGAGCAGCTATGGTATTTGCTTGCCTTTCGACTTCTTTACCCATACCCCCACGCCCAGGCACTACTGTGATATTTAATCGTTTATTTGATTCCGCTGTCATGCCATCTGCCACCATAGCCATTGTTTCTCCACCTGTTAATGCGAGCACCATATCATTCTTTAATATTAACCTAATATAATTAGCTGTAACTCGACCTATATCTTTCAAGTTGACCTCATTACTTTGATCTATACTAGGTACAATAATTACTTTTTTAATTTTTAATTTCTTAGCTACCTTTTCTTCAAAATAACTCAATTCTTTAAAACTATGTATAATACTTCTAAGATCTTCTAAAATATTATCTCCATCTTCAGTAGTGTTCATTCCTTCTGACTTTATTTCAACAAATCCTTGTTCTTTTAAAAAGTTCACTTCCGCTCTTACAACTCTTTCACTTATGGCCATAACTTGAGAAAGATTTCTTCTTCCTATTGGTTGATTAAAATAAATACAACGCAATATTCCGTATCTTTCTATAAGTTTATTTGCTAACTCGGGTACAATTTTTTTCTGTATTTGTATAAACTTTTCTAAATCATTTTCTTTAGTGTTTAATATCACCTTTATCACCTCCTTAAATTCTATCAAGGGAACAATAATGTCCCTTGTTATGTTTTTGTTCCCTTGATAGACAAAAAAATATATTACAATTATTGTAATATATTTTCCGTAAAGTATCAATACTTTTCTAACTAAAATTTATTTTCTAAAACCCATTCCAACTCCAACTTTTTTAACGTCTCTTCTTTAGGGTTACCAGTTTCAGTATCCCAACCTGCCAATTCATAATAATGTAACTTTGCCTCTTCAAACTTTTCTCTGTCTACATGTGCACCTTTTGCAGGCCCATCAGAAAATGCCTCAAATAATCTTTCAGGTATTTTATCTTGGGCTTTTGTAAAACCTTCTCTTGCATTAAAATATCTCATCATATTGATTCGTCTTTCTCCCACAAGTAGCAATTCATCCAATGAGGTTTCCCATCCTATACCATATTCACAAAATTGTAGTAAATCGTCGGGACCATAAAGCTGCCATGCTGCCCCCCAAGCAAACTGACACAAACATAGGGTATCAAGCATTGATAAAAATTTCTGAGTAGTAAGTCCAAAAGCTGCTTTTCCCTCATCTAGTGTAGCATAATCCTCATATCCCTTTTCACATCCAATTTTAGCTAGCCATTTTCTTTCTTTACTGTCTGGTGGCATCATCAAAAATAAATCATGTTCACTGGATTGATGGTCTGCTCCAAATGGATTTACAGCATAAATGACTGCTAGGCTTTGTTTAAACTGTGGCATATGTGCCGGCATTTCTTGACCCTTCACCGACATGCTAAGTGGTATAGCCTCTTCTCCTATCTTTTGTGCAGCTTTAAAACTTCCTTCTGCTAGTAAATTTCCTATTCCTTCTCTTTTTCCGATCTTTTTTATAAGAACAGGTATTACTTCACTGTTTCCAAATTTTAAGTCTAATCCTTCTGTATCTTTATCAGTAATTAATCCCTTTTCATAGCACTCCATTGCAAATGCTATGGTAGCTCCACAAGATATAGTATCCACACCGTACATATTACATAACTGATTGGCTAATGAAATTGTTTCTAAATCTGAAATGCCACAATAAGAACCAAAAGTAGCACATGTTTCATATTCAGGCCCACCGTAAAAAGGATCTACCTTTCCTGGTACTTCTACTACTCTTTTACATCTTATTGCACAGGCATAGCATGTATCTCGTTCTTTTAAAATAGTTTCTGTCATTGTTGCTCCAGTTATTTTATTTGCCTCATGAAAATATCCTTTACTCCAGTTATTTGTAATAAGATATCCTTCATCATTTGTCCCTTCTAATTCTCCATCAGTTCCATGCTCTCCTAAACCTACCATTGCTTCATTTTTACTAATTCTTTGTTTTACATCCTTTGTCAAGGTTTTAAAATTCACAGGATCAAATGGCTTTAATGGCTTACTTTTCTTTACAACAAAAGCTTTTAGGTTTTTAGACCCCATTACTGCTCCTACACCATTTCTACCATTTGCACGATTACACATGTTCATAATACAAGCATATTTAACTAATTTTTCTCCTCCAGGTCCTATTTGAGCTATTTCTAATCTTTCTTCTTCAAGCTCTTCTTTAATTATAGCCTCTGCTTCACCTGTAACCTTTCCCCAAACATTTTTTCCATCTTTAAACTCTACTTTTTCACCATCTACATACACATATACAGGTTCTTCAGATTTTCCTCTAAAAATAACACTATCATATCCATTTGCTTTTATATGGGCAGGCATAAATCCCCCAGCCTGACTATCTCCAGCTGTCCCTGTCAATGGACTTTTTGTGGTCACTACCATTCTGCTTTGCCCGCTAATTGGAAACCCTGTAAGAGGTGACACTGAAAATATAAGCATATTTTCAGGTCCTAAAGGGTCAATACCAGATTTCATTTCTTTAAGCATTAGATACATCCCTAAAGCTGACCCTCCCGGATATTTTTTATAAATTTCTCCAGGTAATGTTTTAATTACAAAGGTTTTATTTGTTAAATCAATATCCAAAATTTTAGCATCTGAAAAAGCTTTCATAGTTAACCCTCCTCATATTTATGCTTATGTAAATATTTCTATAGTGATTCCACTTATCCTGCTTTAATTTATAATAATTACAAATACGCAATCACACTGTATCCTGTGTTTTATAAGGGTTTTGTGTAAAAACCCACATTTTATGCAAATTTAACTAACATGACTATCATATATGTTTTTCTGCTTATAAAATCTTTCTAAAAGCTCCTCACTTCTTTCAGTTGTCATAGTTGATACTAGTATAAACATGGTTATATTAACTATCAATGATAATAATCCGGGATGCACTCCAAAAGGCACCTTAAGTCCTGGAACAAATGTAAATACGCTTAGTAATGTAATCCCTGTTAAAAGTCCAAGCACGGCACCCTTAGCATTAGACTTTTTCCAAAACAATGCTCCTACTGTAGGTACAATCACCTGTGCTGTTCCACTCATACCCACCAAGCCTATTTTCACAAGCCAGCCTGGAATAAAAACAGACATTAAATATGCTATTGTTGCAAAAACTAAAATTGCCAAACGACCTACCCATACTAGTTCTTTTTGCTCCAGATTCTTATGAATATATCTGTTATGTACATCTATTGTATAAACTGCGGACATAGAATGAATTTGTGAATTGGCAGTAGACATTGCTGCAGCTGCTCCCCCTGCCAAAATTAAAGACGCTAACGCGAAAGACGCATATTTTAACAACATAACTGGTAGTATAGTATCCGGTCTTTCCATTTGTGGTTCTAATATTATCCCTGTACTTCCAACTAGCATAGAACCTATATATGCAATGGCAACTAGACTTAATAAAAAAGGCATTATATTAAATACCTTAGGGGATTTTACTGCATACATCCTGGTCCATAGCTGTGGACCCATTAATGCTCCTAAGGGTGTAAGCAAAAACATAGAAACCCATAGCATTGGTCCAGCATCACCCATAGGCCCTGGTAATGTTAATGACTCTGGAGCAGTTTCTTTTAAAATATTAAATAAAGTTTCTACTCCCCCTACTTTGCTTGCCAAGTAAAAACCTCCTAATACCATTCCAAAAAAAGACAAAATTCCATAGAATATATCTGTCCATGCAACTGCTCTTAACCCACCTACCCATACATATATTACTATAACCCCATAGAAAATAATTCCCGCCATTTTCCATGGAATCATACCTCCTGAAGCTACTTCAATCAGATATGCCCCTCCTGTTAACTGTATCTGAAGATAAGGCAAAGTAAAAACTAGCATTATAACTGCTACTAAATTGGCTAAAAAATCAGATTCATACATATCTCTAAAAAAATCTGATGGCGTAATATAGTTATTTTTTTTACCATAATACCAAATACGTTTGCCAATAACATAGTACAATACTCCAAATAATATATTCCATCCAATAGCAGACCAATAAACTGGACCCATCATATAAAAATATGCGTTAGATCCTAAAAAAGCAAAGGAACTCCACCATGTGGCAAATACTGTAAAGAATACTGCCACCCCTCCCATGCTTCTACTTTGCACAAAAAAATCTTCTGTGGTATCCAGTGATTTTTCACCAGCTATTGACCCTAACCAAAGAGGAATATACATAAATGCTCCTATAATTAATATAGCTAAAACGTTTTCACTCACTGTTTATTATCCTCCCTCATTTCATCTAAATCATCAGTTATTTCTACAAAGCTTGAGCCTCTTCCCCAATTTGTTATATAGCCAATAAAAGTGATTACACACATATAAATCCAAATAATAATCGTAAAGCCATATATAAAGGGTAATCCAAATATAAAAGGTTCTATTCTATTAATAAAAAATATCCCCGGAAATTCCATTATCGCAAATCCTGTTATTATACTTATCCAAATAAATTGTTTTAAATAAGATTTCTTTTTTATCTCCTTCATTAGGAACGAAGCCTCCTCTAAAAAATTTATATCTAGTACAAATATAATATATCATATAAAATTTATTTAGGGGAGAATTGATATCTCCATTTTTATGTATTATAGTTTACTAGCAGGATAATATTATTTATTGTAGAAATAGTATAAGACTGTCTATCATTCCTGAGGAGAGCTGTATATGTTTACTATTGATTATTCTTTGGTTATTCTCATTGCATTAACCTTAAGTATTTCTGTATTTTACTTTTATTTGTTCTCTAAAAGTAAGGAAAGATATATTAGTTTTTGGGGATTTAGTTGGACGATGTATTCTATAAGCCTTATTTTAAGTATATTTTTATTTAATAGTCCTAATTTTAAAACCATAATTGCTTTTAAACAAATATCAGATTTGCTTAGTAGCCTTTTCTTACTATTTGGAACTTATGTATTTATGGGTAAAAAAATACCCACTCACTGGATTCAGTACTCTTTGTTTAATCTTATTTGGATTCTAACTGCTGTATATTATAATGTATCCTTTATAACCATTACATTACTACCTTCTATTTTTTTAAGTGCTATTGCAATTATAACAGGCATTACCTTAATACGATATTGGGAAATGAATGGAATTCAAAAATTGATTACAGGCTTTATGTTTTTAATTTGGGGTGCGCATAAAGCTTACTATCCCTATCTAAATCCTGAATACTGGAATTCACCTATATCATATCTTAGCGAAATCATTCTAGCTAATATACTTAACTTCTGTATTTTATTAATATATTTACAAAAAATCAGAAGTGAATTATCTAAAAGCGAGAAACGGTTTCGTTTATTAGCTGAAAATGCAAACGATTTAATATACTATTATAGACTTTCACCCAGCCCCTCTTATGAGTATGTTAGTCCTTCGGCAGAAACCATTACTGGATATACCCCCGAAGATTTTTATAGTAATCCTATGTACTTTACTAGCCTAGTTCATCCTGAAGATCACGAATTATTAAACCAGGTTCTTTTATCTAAATCTTCGCCTTCAGACCCTATTATTTTAAGATGGCTTCATAAAGACGGTCACTATGTTTGGACAGAACAACATAGCAATCTAGTTCATAATAAAGATGGAGTTTTATATGGCATTGAAGGAATTTTAAGAGATATTACAGAACGTAAAAATGCAGAAGAAATCACTATACAGACTAGAAAAAGTAGACAACTACTGTTAGGCTATATTTCACATGAGCTTCGCACACCTATTACTTCCATCTTAGGCTATATAAGTGCTATGCTTGATGGTACTATAGTTGAAGAAAATTTAAAGCAACAGTATTTAGAATTGATCCATTCTAAATCCCTTACACTCCAAAGACTTATTCAAGATTTATTTCAATTAACACAATTAGAATCAAAGCAATTTAACTTTAACTTTGCACAAGTATCTATAAGAGAACTAATGTTAGGTATTATTAAAAAACATAAATTAGATATAAATAATGCAGACCTAAGTTTAGAATACTTCTATGATAATTTATCCTTAGAGGATAAAGATGTTATAGTAGATATAGAGCGAATTGAACAAGTAGTATCTAATTTAATCACTAATGCTATAAAAAACACTCCTAAAGGGGGTAGAATTCTAATTTCTTGTATTCTTCTAGTTAATGAAACTCCAAAGGTACAGATTAGCATTCAAGACAACGGAAGAGGTATTTCCCCTGAAGACTTACCTTTTATTTTTCAACGTTTTTATAAAGGAAAAAAAATAAACCCACGTATTTATACTGGTTCTGGATTAGGTCTGACCATTTCAAAGGAAATAGTAGAGGCTCACAATGGTCATATTGGAGTGGAAAGCAAACTTTTACAAGGAAGCACTTTTTATTTTACACTTCCTATTTATTATGAGTAGGATTTTACAAAGCTTAGATATAATAGAAAGGAGCGAAAACTCTTGGCAAATGAAAAAATATTGATTGTTGATGATGAACAAGAAATAACTCAGTTAATTGAACATTATTTACTTAAGGAAGGATTTCAAGTGTTTTCTGAGTATAATGGTAATGATGCCCTTAAAACTATTGCTCAAGAAAAACCAGATCTTATACTTTTAGATATTATGCTCCCAGATATAGACGGTATTGAACTTTGCCTTAGTATACGCAAAAATAGTGATGCACCCATTATATTCCTTAGCTGTAAATCCGAGGAGCTAGATAAAGTATTGGCTCTCTCAGTAGGTGGAGATGACTATATCACCAAACCCTTTTTACCTAGAGAGTTAATAGCTAGAATAAAGGCTCATCTTAGAAGAAACAGATTATTAAAAAATCCCAAAAAAACAGAGCAGGTTATAAGCTATCCTAATCTAGAAATTAACCTAGAAAGCCACGAGGTCTTTAGCCATGGAAAACCAGTATATTTATCGGTAAAAGAATTTGAAGTTCTGGCTTTACTTGTTAAAAACCCTAAAAGAGTCTACAGTATGGAACAACTTTATCAAATGGTTTGGAAAGCTCAAAGTTTAGAGGGAGATTCTAAAACCATTATGGTTTATATAAGCAATATACGAAAAAAAATTGAACCTGACCCTACTAATCCTAAATATATTATTAATATTAGGGGTGTAGGGTACAAGTTCAATGCAAAAAATGCAAGTTTATAAAGTTTTATAATCAAACAATACATTATACAAACAAAATAAATCAGTTAATGAGCCCACTAAAAAAGTCTTTATTTTTGTCATTCTGAATGTAACGAAGTGGAGTGAAGAATCTTGAAAGTTATGCAACTACACAGATTTTTCGTTTCACTAAGAATGACATTATCGAAGATTTATTTTATTTTTTGACTTTTTCAGTAGTCTCGCCACACTCAAAGTGACATCTTCAAGAATTTGTCATGTTTTTAATTTTTTCAGGTGTAGCAAACTTTATTCTTCTGCGTTTTTCTTCTTATATTTATATTGAAAATATGCGATAACAAAGCTTGCAAAAATAGCTAATGGAAATTTAAAAGCTGACCCTAAAGGAGATATTTGTATTGCAAATCCTACTCCTAAAATAACCACTGTAAAAGAAGGATGTTTTAACATAAACTGTGCCATAACTGCACCTAATATCGCAGGTAGTGTAAAGTCAAATGCTTTAATAAAAAATTCTGGTAAAACTGCTAATATATATTGACCTGCAATTGCTGCCAAAGTGACAAAGAAAATATTTACGAAAACTGACGAGCCCATAGCTATGGTACCTACAATTTCTCCTTTTTTAGTTCCTTGCTTAGCGCCAGTTGCATTTTGTGCTGCAATTAAGGCAGGCAATCTCACAGAAGGGATATTCCCAGCTAAATATCCAATATATATACCTGAAAGACCTAAAACAGGATAGTAAGACACAGGCTCAACTATATAAATAATTAAATATATTGCTACTATATTAAGCCATCCAGCACCAATTTGTGTCCATGTAGGTTTAATCCCCTGTCCTAACCACAGATATAATGCTGGTAAAAATGTAAGTGTTGCTGCTACTAAAGTTGTTATTCTTCCGTTACTAATAATTTTATCTACAAATTCCGTTTTATATCTTTGTTCATCTACTTGAAATTCGTTTATTGCCTTATCTTCCATTTTATTCCCTCCCTTATTAAACCATTAGTTGTGCTATAAACATACCTGCTAGCATTGCAACACCCAAGCTATATTCCTGTAACTTAGGTACTTTTTTAGAAATTTGCATTAGAAGGAGCATACAAGCTGCAGAAGCTAAAACTGCAACAATCCTCGCTGATCCACCCTTCATCTGACCTGCAGTAAACATTGCAATAGCACCAATCATTACACAAGTTCCAACAGCATTAAATAAGTTTATATCCCTTTTTTCAATTGCTGTACGTACAGTTTCAAGCTTATGGGCAAATAATAGGTTAAAAATAAAGAATCCCCAAGTATTTAATGTAATAACCCATACTGCACATGCAAAAGCAATAATTCCAAAATCTGTACTTGCTAGATCTACACCCATAGCTTTAGCTGCTGCAGTAGCACCTAACATTTCTGTTGTAACCGTTCCTATTATAGATAATCTTAACCATGCAAAAGGTGCACCTAGTATACTCATCATTGCAATCATAATTGTAAACATAGATAACCCTGGGCCTATGGAACATATAGCACCTACACGCACAGCTGTCTTAAGATCAGTATCTGTCAAGCCTACTAACGGTCCTGCCTTTATAGATCTTTTCATAAAAAGATAAGCTTGATACATTACCATAAGCACAGTTGGAATTACCAAAATCCAAATTATAGGATCATTGGCTATTTCTAAATATTCTTTATTTGTCATATAATCCATATATTTTCACTCCTTTTAGGTTATTGAGCCTGTTTTAAAAGTCAACTGATATGACTAGTTTTGGAGAATGTCATTCTGAGTGTAGCGAAGAATCTTGGTATTTGGACGATATTCAAGATTCTTCATTTCACTACGTTGTATTCAGAATGACAAACCCTAAAACTTTTTTAACACCCTCAATAATTTTTTAATTTATAATCTATAATTCAAAATCACCTTTTGAGAGCTCTGAAAGTTTCATAAATATAGATACATTACCTGCAATAGCTTTCTCCATATAATCTATTCTCACCTTATCAATAGGTCTATGACAGTAAAATTCTTGCATTGGTGAATATCCCAGTGATGGTATATTATATCGTGCATGTGTTACAGGAAGGTCTGTTCCAAAATCCCAATATCCAAATTTAACTTCTTGACCTATTTCTGTAAGTCCTGCTGCACAAGCAAGAGTCACTGGGTGGTCTTGTTCTAATTTCCATGCCTCTTTTTGATTAGGTAAAGTTATTTTTTTGCCTGTGTATGATACCCTTTCTTGAGTTGATACTTCTACCTTAGCTCTAAACTCTGGATCTTGTGCTGATATTTCATCTATTATTCTTTGGATTTGTGCTACACAGCTTTCTGGTGTTTCTGTTGGTGGGAATCTCCTATCGTAGGTAATAGTTGCTCTATCTGGCACAATACATAATGCTCCTGGTGTGCAATTTATAATCGTAAGTGCAATACTAGATTTACCTAGTTCAGGATCTGACTGTCCCTCTACCTTTACTACTTCTTCTACTCTATCTATAAATTTAGTTGCTTTATTTACTGCATTGACTCCAAGCCATGGTGCACTTCCGTGAGAAGTTACCCCTGATATTGTAACTTTAATTTCAACTCTTCCTCTATGTCCTAAATATAATTTTAAGCTAGTTGCTTCACAAGATACACAAGCATCACAACTTAAATTTTCTTTTGGAAATGTTTCTTCTAAAAGCTTTATCATCCCTAGCATTTCTGCTGGTTCTTCTAATACTACCATTGTAACCATATAGTTACCTTTCATTTTGTAGCCCTGCTTTTTAAGCTTAATAAGTGCTGCTCCAGCATATACTTGTGCTGCTCCTCCACCCTTTACATCTGATGCTGCTCGTCCATGTATTACTTCTGTCAGTTCTTCCTTTTCCATATCTTGATCATATATCATAGCTTTATCGATTAAAGCACCATATGGGTCATATCCTTCCCACTCGCTGTAATCTCCTGTATCAACATGATCTAAATGTCCATTGTACATGATGGTTGGCCCTGGTTCACTACCTTTAATTATTCCAATTACATTTCCCCAGTCATCTCTAAAAACCTCATCATAGCCTAGCTTTTCCATCTCAGCTATATACAGATCTGCAACTCCTTTTTCCTCTCCTGACAATGCTGGTACTTTAATGAGTCTTTGACAGAAATCTACCATTTGAGGCTTTAGTTCTTTTGCTAAAATATTAAGCTTTTCATACATAAAAAATCTCCCCTTTAAATTTTTATTATTGCTTTTTTTTAAAAAAAATTATTACTTGAAAAGACTATAATTTAAAGAATTTTCTATATATAAATACTATCAAACTAATCTTAACGTTGACTTAAGATTCACTAAAGATTCACTTTAGTTAATATAAATAATATTGAGAATAATGTATTTATTATATTATAAGGTTAAATTTGAAATTAAACATAATAAAGCACTTGGAAGGTTAACCTTCCAAGTGCTTTATTATGTTTATAAAAAAATATTTTAAAATCTTTTTCTTTTTGATGATGATGCTATATTCATTTCATCACGGTACTTAGCCACAGTTCTTCTGGAAATTTTTATTCCCTTGTTCATTAAACATTCAGATATACCTTGATCACTTAAAGGCTTTCTTATGTCTTCATTTTCCACAAGATCTCTTATCATGCTCTTTATGCTTTCAGCTGATATTCCTTCTCCTAATTCATTACATACTCCGCTTTTAAAGAAAAATTTCAATTCAAATATTCCCCTAGGAGATTGAAGATACTTGCCATTTACCGCCCTACTTACTGTTGACTCATGTATACCCACAACATCAGCTATCTGATGTAATGTTAATGGTCTTAAATATTTACGTCCGTTTTCAAAAAATTCTACTTGATAATCTACAATAGCTTTAACGACATTATAGATAGTTTGTCTTCTTTGTTCAATACTTCGTACCAGCCACATTGCGGAATTAAGCTTGTCAGACAAAAATTTTGATGTATTTGAATTTTTATCTTCAGCAATTAGCATCTTCCTATAGTACGGACTAATAGAAAGTCTAGGTGCAGTGGTATCATTAACAATAACTACATATTCTCCATCAATTTTTTCTACAGAAACATCTGGGGTGATATACTTAGTTTCTTCTCCTGAACTAAAAGCTCCCCCTGGTTTTGGTTCTAGTGTTTTTATTATATCAGTTATATCTTGAACTTCTTTAGTAGTAATATCTAAACTTTTAGCTATATTGCTAAGTCTGTTATTTGCCACATCTTCTAGGTGATTAGTTATTACTTCTTTTATATAAATATCCTGAATTCCTTTTTGCTTTAATTGAATTAGTAGACATTCTTGAATATTACGAGCAGCGATTCCTGGAGGGTCAAAAGTTTGTATTATTGCAAGGATATTTTCTACAATATCAACACTCACATTAAAATGCTGTGCTACATCCTTTACTTCAGTAGTCAAGTACCCATTTTTATTAAGGCTATCTATTATATAGCGTCCTATTGTTTTATGGTTATTTTTTAATATTGCAAACTGTAGTTGAAAAAGCAAGTGTTCAGTTAGTGTTATCTCCGCAGATACAAATTGCTCATAGGATACCTCTTCTTTGTCCTTGTTGTAGTTGGTTTGTTTATAACTTATATCATCATACTCTTTAAAATACTCTTTCCAGTCTATTTCTTCTTTGTTTTCTTTTTTTTCTTTTTCTCGTTCTTTTTCCTTTTCTTGTTTTTTATTGTTTTCAGAATCACCGGTTGTACCTATTTCAAGAACAGGGTTGACCAATATTTGTTCGTCAATGAATTGGTCTAATTCCTGATGATTAAACTGTAATATTTGTATAGCTTGTTTTAGCTCTGGTGTCATTACTAACTTTTGAATCTGTTCAATGTTTAAGTTAAAGCCTAGACGCATATCAACCTCACCACCTTAACTAGATACTCGTTTTAAAGAGATTTATATATTAATACTATTATAACATTAATTTAATATATTTTAAAGTACACAAGAGACACGAATCTTTTTCGCTGCAAAAGTCAAGATATCTATGTTATAATTATCTTTATATATTAAATATTTTAACAATTAAATGATATAGGTGGAGATAAACATGGCAAGAGAAAAAATCCTTATCGTTGATGATGAAGTAGAAATTCTAGAATTAATAAAATCGTATTTAATAGAAGAACAATTTCAGGTGCTTACTGCACAGGATGCTAAATGTGCATTAGAGAGCATGAAAGCGGAAACACCTGATTTAATTCTCCTTGATATTATGCTTCCTGATATTGATGGTATAGAGTTATGCTTGGAAATCAGGAAAGTTTCGAATGCCCCAATTATCTTTATTAGCTGTAAATCCCAGGAGATGGACAAGGTGCTTGCCTTATCAGTTGGGGGAGACGATTATGTCACCAAGCCATTTTTACCCCATGAATTAGTGGCTAGAATAAAGGCTAATTTGAGACGAAGTCGTTTAACTCAGAACTCAAAGTATACGCCTTCAATAATTAAATACCCGGGAATAAATGTCAACATGGATAGCCATGAGGTACATGTAAATGATGAATTGGTAACGTTGTCATCAAAAGAATTTGAAATATTGGCCATACTCATAAAAAACCCAAAACGTATTTATAGTACCGAACAGTTATTTCAAATGGTATGGAAGGTAGATGGGTTTGATTCAGATTCGAGAACTATTATGGTATACATTAGCAATTTAAGAAAGAAAATAGAAAAAAATCCTTCTAATCCTGAATTTATAGTCAATATTAGGGGGGTTGGTTACAAATTTAATGTTAGCATGTACAACGAAAAATAATAATATGCTGGGGAGTTATTTTTTAACTTTTTCTCCCCAATTCTTTTTGTATGCATAGAAAAGTATAATACACATGTATGCCCAAACAATGAGTACAAAACTATAGATAAAAGGCATTCCAAATATAAACGGTTCGATTCTATTAATAAAGAAAATACCCGGAAACTCTATTAAGGAGAATCCTACCAACAGCAATATGATTATTCTGGATTTAACCTTATTTTTCTTTACACCAAACATGGCTAACCTTCTTTCATGGTTTTGTTAAGGTTAATATAACACAAATAAATCATGAATAAAACAAAAATTTATTATTGCGAAATAACCGATCTACAGTTCCAGCCGAACTTCTTTAATCTCATTACAATAGATAAATACCATATAAAAGTGCAAAAGAAGATTCATTATGGAAACATGTAGTGAAAGTTAAGAAGTAATCTTTTATGATTGTTTAATAGGAAATAATAATGTATATTATAAATAGTTAATACTTGTTGAAACTTATAAAATATATATTATAAGGGAGAAAAAAATGGATCAAAGTAATGTAGCTATTTTATTCATAGGTGCCTCTATGTTTATTCCTTTATGGATTGGTGCTAAAGCCGGTGAAAAAGACCAGGGCACCATATCCGACTTTTTTGTTCAAAACAGGAACATGAATCTAATTACTATATTCTTTACTGTTCAGGTCACCTGGTGGAGTGCTTTTGCTTTTTTGGGTTCTACTTCATACTATTACAACAATGGACCTGTATATTGGACAACTATAGGATGGGATATACTTTTTGGATTTCTTTTTTTTGAGATAGGAAAGAGAATATGGTTTTATGGGAAAGAAAATAATTATATAACTGCAACGGACTTTTTTATGGATATTTATAAATCCAAAGTTTTAGGAATATTAGTTACGGGTCTCATGATGCTTTTTACATTACCTTATTTTCAAATACAGATTTCAGGCGGGGCATATCTTATTGAGATAGCTTCAAAAGGATTGATACCAAGTCAGATGGGTGCTTTTGTATTCACTTCCGTTATAGTAATTTATGTTTGGACTGGAGGACTAAGGGCAGTTGCTTGGACCGACATTTTTTATCAGATATTAATAATTATAAGTGTATTACTGAGTGGAATTTTTATTGTCTATTATTTCAAGGGAATTGGAAATCTCTTCACAGAGTTAAATGATAAAGTCCCTGAAGTTTTAACTCTTCCAGGGCCTACTGGGACAGCGGGGCCACTATTGTGGATTTCAATGTTTGTAATTGTCCCCATTGGCGCATTAATGGGACCTCCTATATGGATCAGGATGTATGCTGTAAAAGATCCTAAGACCTTTTATATTATCCCTTTTTTGCTTGCAATTATATCATTCACTAATATAGCTCCTATGCTTATAGGCAATGCGGGAATCCTTCTTGTGAATGGACTGGTTGATTCTGATACATTATTTCCCAGGATTGTTATAAATTACATGCCATATATGCTTGCCCATATAATACTAATAGGTGGGGCCGCTGCCGCCATGTCTACAGCAAATTCTCAAATTCATTCGATTTCAGCTATATATACAATTGACATACATAAAAGATATATAAATAGCAATACTAGTGACAAAAGGTTACTTAATATAGGAAAGGTTGGAATTCTTATATTTGCAGTCCTTTCATATTTTACTTATACCTTTTTTTCAGGATTAATGATTCAGCTGGGATTAATTGCACTAAGCGGTACAGCACAAGTATTTGTTCCAGTAGCAGGAGCACTATTTTGGGATGAATCAAATGCAAAGGGTGCTATTGCGGGTATTATGATTGGAATGGCTGTTCTTATTATAATGTCATATACATCTATTATAAATGTTGGTATAATAGGGTTTCTGGCTTTAATATTCAACGCATTTGTATTTATAGTAGTTTCAAAATTTTCACCGGAAGTTACAGAAACTAAAGAGCGTATTAAGAATCTTAAATCTAAGTATGAAAGTTTTTTTTATTAAAAGAAAATTATACTTATCCCCCAAAAAATGAAGCTCCCATTTAAGAAAGAGCTTCATTTTTTTATAATAATTGAAGTGTAATTTTATACAAAACCAAATAGTCTAGGTAGGAATAATGCAAGGCCCGGAAATACTGTAGTTATGAACAGTGTAGGAATCCAAGCGAACAGAATTAACCACATTGTTGGCTTCATCATTTCATTGATTGGTGCATTGCCTATTCTAGATCCAAGGTATAAGAATGGAGCTGTTGGAGGAGTAACACAACCTAGTCCAAGATTAACACCCATTATAGCTGCAAAGTGTACTGGATGAATACCAAGTGCAATTGCCACTGGTAGTAATATCGGTGTAGTAAGCAGTATGGCACTTGTATCGTCCATCAACATTCCTATAATAATCAAAAATAAGTTAAGCATGAAAATCAAAACGAATCTATTATCTGAAGCTGTCATCATTAAATTAAGAATCATATCAGGGACACTTTCCATTATATATAATCTTGAAAGCATCATAACAGCTAATAGCATGATCATAATAACACCAGCTGTAGTTCCAGCATCTATTAAAGCAGTTTTGAATGTTTTCCAATCAAGACCCTTATAGAAAAGTATTCCAACAGGAACTGTATATATTACTGAAACTGCTGCAGCTTCAGTTGGAGTAAGGAAACCTCCATATATCCCACCTAAAATGATAAAAGGTGCAACTAAAGCAGGGATAGCTCTTCCTGTTTTTTTAGTTAATGTATTAACGAAAACAGATGTTTCCATTTTTTCTGTTAAAACCAATGTTTTACAGTCTCTTAGCATCCACCAATTGGTCAAAATAAGTAGTATTATTAGTATGATTCCTGGACCGATGGTGGCAAGGAATGTAGCTAATACAGATTGACCTCCGATAAATGCATATAAAACCATGTTCAAACTCGGTGGAATAAGAAGTCCCAACAAGGATGCGCTTGAAATAAGTGCAGCGGAAATTCCTGGTGGGTACCCTGCAGCTTTCATTCTCGGAAGCATAATAGTTCCAATACTTGAAAGGGTAGCGAATCCACTACCGGAGATGGAACCGAAGAGGGCACATGATATAACCATTACTGCTCCCAGGCCTCCTCTGATACGACCTACAAACACAGTAACCAAATTAATTAAACTTTCTCCAATTCCGCTCTTTTCCATAAGCTGACCAGCAAGTACAAAAAGCGGTATTGCAACTAGAATTAGGGAACTAACCTTACTGAAACCATATGGCAAGAGGAAGGTATAATCATATCCCCCCCC